>Ga0137308_100393_pt1 | contig 76497 bp, 59 predicted proteins | sample Inofrocosms_June_FD_97181 | JGI IMG/M metagenome (GOLD analysis project Ga0137308, IMG submission 97181) | Mouse cecal microbial communities from Vienna, Austria - N-Acetylneuraminic and N-Acetylglucosamine D2O microcosms_June | ecosystem: Host-associated > Mammals > Digestive system > Large... | reverse complement strand
CACTCAAAGACTTCTTTTCAAAGCACCCCCTGCCCAATCCCAAAACCTTCCTTGGGGATGCGGCTTTCGATCCCATAGAACTTTATAAAGAGCTTCTCGCCGGCAATACCTTCGGTGACAATAGACATTTCTCCAAAGCTTATATTCCTCTGAATGCAAGATCCGGGCTTGAAAATCAGGATTATACCATCAACGCAGACGGTATTCCCTGCTGTCCCCATGATCCTTCCCTCCCCATGAAACCGGAAGGCTCTCACAACCCCGCTGCAAGCAACGGGGCATCAAGCTTGCAGCGCTGCAGAGCAGCGGGGTATGTGACCCTTGCGGCATTCGCCATACAATAGAAAATAAATTTTCTATTGTCATGAATGTCTGCTTCACAGCCGCTTGGCTCATTGCTCGCAGGAATCAAATTTGGGAAGCGGCATCCCTGCCCTCAAGTTCGTCTGTTCAAAAATGAAATGGATTTACGACAAAACAACCCAAAAAGCACACCGCCAATGTTTTTGTGAAAACCCTTGTACTTCATCTAAATGCGGGCGCATGGTCTACATCTATCTGGAAAAGAATCTTCGTGCTTATCCCGGAACAATTCGCGGAACGGAAGAATGGGATAACACCTATAAAATCAGGACTGTTGTTGAAAGAGACATCAATCATATCAAGGATAATCTCTGTCTTGCAGGACGCAGAACTCAAAATGAGAAGACTTTACATGCCGACCTAATCCTTGCAGGCATCACACGGCTCATTACGGTTGTTCTTGCAGACAAAATCAACCATCACGAATATATTCGGAGTCTGAAGCCTCTCATAGCATAGGACTTACCAACTTCATAAAGCCTAAGGCTTATTAAAGTGCGCCTAAAATCAGAAGTTATCCACATTTCATCTTAGAATTCGCACTCTGCACGAATTCTTCCATGTTTTGGTTCAAGATTACAAACGAGCTTAGCAAGTTTCGCAATTACCTATATCCAGTAAAATCAATGGTTTCAGCATGTGAGACTTCATGGGTCATCCCGCAAAATATGTTTTGAGTAACTATTTCACGACTTTAGGGGTGCCATTTGACTATTGACAAAGCAGAATCCTGTCTTTGACAGTTAGTAGATTAAAAAATCGCTGTATCCCTTGTATTTTCTGGGGGACAGCGATTTTTATCGTTGTTACGAAGTATAGTAATTTATTCTTTCCCTTTACTTTTTTTCTGAATGGTTCTCATATCGCTTTTGGTTATGAATTGATAATCCGTTCGGAAACCACAGACTTTATGGAGAGCATCCGTGATAAGCTCCCGCCTGTATAGCGGGATAAATCCCTGTTCCTGTATTTCAGCGAAATTTATTGCTTTTAGTGTATCTAATATTTCTCCGCAGGTATACTTATATTCCAGTTTTTTCTCAAGAAAACGGTAGAGTGTTAATGCGAGAAAGCAAATCAGAAAATGTGCTTTGATCCGGTTTTCATCCTGTAAATAAACCGGTCTTGCACAAAAATCTGTTTTCATGATCCGGAAACATTCCTCTATCTGCCATCTGCCCTCACTTACTTCCAGGATATCACTGACCTCATCATCCAAAAGGTCTGTGCATACTGCATAGAGCCCGTCGTACCGAGCCTCGTCAGAAATCTTCTTCTCATCCAGATATTGTTGGATATCAGCAGCTTCCCCTTCTTCTGTAACTGCTATTTTTCCAATAAACCGGGCCGGGTCATTGGGATTTTTCCGGTTCTTTTTGGACTTCCCTGAATCCAGCATCTTCTGTGCCCGCTCTACCTGTTTGTCACGGAGCGATTTCTGATAAAGGGCATATTTAGGGGAATACGTAATGATCAAGCGCTGATGCAGTTTCTTTGTGGTATAGGGTTCGTCTTTGTAATAAAGTCCTTTGTCATCCGTTGAAAGCTTTGTGATATCGACAGGAGTATCATCAGATACTCTTTTAAAGCCCTGCGGATTTAAAGCCCATTCTTTTTCTTCTTTCTTCAGCTTTTTGATGGACTGCGTTACGATATAAGCTCGTTCTCCCATGTGATTGTATTCCCTGATGGCTTCAGAACCCAGTCCGGCATCACTGCAATAAATGAATTTCTGGCATCCGAAATCCTTAAGGACTTTCTTTTCTAATGGCTTCAGGGATGTCTGTTCATTTGCATTTCCCGGAAAGAGAGAGAACGCAAGGGGGATTCCATCCCCGTCCATAAACAGCCCCATTTGGATGATAGGGTTTGGCCTGTGCTCTTTACTTTTTCCGTATTTTTTGGAGCCCTCTTCCTGTTCCATTTCGAAGTAATAATTCGAGCAGTCATAATAAAGGATTTTATCATTTCTCTTTCCAAGATAATGGCTGTTTTTATAGACTTCTGCCTGGATGAGGTCACATTCAGCCCCAAGGACATCCAATGCCCGGTACACATCATGGAGTTCGTAAGAAGGTTTTTCTAAAAACTCAGATGCTGCCTTGTAAGAAGAACGTTTGCTGCAAGGCTCCAGAATCCTTGTATAGATCAAGTCAGACAGGATTGCGTTGATATCGTACTTGAATTTATATTTCTGTTTTAATTTCCTGCAGATCTTATTCATTTGCAGCTGATAATAAACGGATTGGAGAAAAAGATAGCCGCCACGGAAGAAAGCTTGTTTACCATAATCTAATTGCCTGTCAGCGTGGAATGGGATCAATACTGTTTTTGCTTCTTTTTCCTTTTCATATTTTTCAGTTTCTATTTTCGCTTCATTTCTTGCCCATGCAACCACGTCATCTCTTGTAGGGCCATGCTCTGGAAGAAGCTGTTCTAAAGTTCCCAGCTTGCGTACAATTGTAGAAGAAGTGCTTCCATTTGCTTTTACATAAGATTTGCAGATATAAAAAGACTCTGCATTTTTAGATTTTGTTATGTGAAGATTCATATATCATCCCTCCTCCTTCCTATTATACCATACAATAACATAAAATAACATATATAAAAACAAATAAATTGACACAAAAAAAGCAGGTTTTGTGCGACCTGCGAGTACTTTTTGGATTATTCAACTGTCAAACTCCCGAGTAACTATTTCACGACTTTAGGGGTGCCATTTGACTATTGACAAAGCAGAATCATAATAATAACATAATTTTGGGATTAAAAACCTTTGCACATTTATTAGAAATTGAACAAAGTAGGAGGTTACGAAATTGAAACAGCCAGTTCTTTCAGTTGCCTTAGCGCTGTGCCTGATCATGTCTTCCCAGTCAGTGGCATATGCGTTTCAGGAAACTCCGGCACCGGAGACGGTTATTTCACAGGAGACACCGTCGGAGGGGGAAGTGATTCCGCAGGAGACCCCGTCGGGAACGGATCCCAGTGCCGATGTGACACCGTCCCCTCAGGAGACACCGTCGGAGGGGGAAGTGATTCCGCAGGAGACCCCGGAAGGAACGGATCCCAGTGCCGATGTGACACCGTCCCCTCAGGAGACACCGTCGGAGGAGGAAGTGATTCCGCAGGAGACCCCGTCGGGAACGGATCCCAGTGCCGATGTGACACCGTCCCCGCAGGAGACACCGTCAGAGGAGGAAGTGATTCCGCAGGAGACCCCGGAAGGAATGGATCCACGTGTCAGTGCGACTCCTGACGGGACCATTTCCTTATTGAATTACCCGACAACCCTGATGACCGCGCATGACGGTACGATCCCCACCCCGGCGGAGGCCTATGCGGCCATGATTGCGCTGAGGGATCAGGAGGAATATAAGGAAGGAACGACCTGGACTGATTATGAGCCCTATTCAGACGCAAAATATTATTATTGGAAGGGCGGAAACCTTGACGGACATAGGATCAGTGCCGTGGGCTGTGTGGCCTTCGCATTTATACTCAGCGATGCGGCGTTTGACAGCCTGCCGGCCAGGATGTATGCGTCCGGTGAATTTTCCTATGAAGATATAAAGGTTGGTGATATCCTGCGGGTACATAATGACACCCATACCGTGATCGTGCTTGAGGTAAACGATGCGGGCGTGGTTGTCGCCGAAGGAAACATCAGCACCGGGGACCACAAAGGCAAGGTTCATTGGGGACGGGCAATATCCAGGGAAGAGGTGACGGCCAACACCAGCCATTATATTACCCGCTATCCGGAAAACTATATTCCGCCGGATGATCCGGATGCCAACGTATCAATTGCATCGGGAAATCTTGACGGAGGGCTTGCCTGGAATCTGACGAAGGCAGGAACGCTGACCATCTCCGGCCAGGGTGCCATGCCGGATTTTGGCAGTATCGGAGACCAGCCCTGGAGTACAAACAGCGATAAAATCCGCAAGGTCGTGATTGAGAATGGCGTTACCAGTGTGGGTTCCTGCGCTTTTTGGAACTGCGGTGTTTTGAGTGCAGAGATTTCCGCCAGTGTGACAGCCATTGGAAACAGCGCTTTCCGCAGTTCGGGGATTATTTCCGTGACCATTCCCTCCAGCGTGAAAACTATCGGTGACAGCGCCTTCCGGGAATGTGAAAATCTCAGTTCGGTGACGGTTTGCGAAGGTGTGGAAACAATCGAACAGAATGCTTTCCGCTCATGTACAAAACTTGCTTCAATCGCATTGCCTTCCACTATTGGGGAGGTGGGTGCGGCGGCATTTATTCAATGTCAGAATATGTCAAGTGCGACCTTTGCCCCCGGCAGCAGGCAGGTAAAGCTGGGTGACGATCTGTTTGCAGAGTGCTTTTATCTGGTAAGGGTAACGCTGCCTGTAAATATAGACCGTATTAGTGACAGGATGTTTAAGAGCTGCCTGATGCTTGCCGGAGTGGAGATTCCGCAGGGGGCGGAAAGTATCGGAGAGTCAGCGTTTGCCTCCTCCGGAGTGACCACTGTCATAATTCCTGACAGCGTAACCATGATAGGAATAGCGGCATTTTCAGCCTGTCCTCTGTCGGATATATATTTTACCGGCAGCCAGGAGCAGTGGAACAGAGTAAGCAAAATAGGCGATACCGCAGCGGCAGTGTCAAAGGCGACGATACATTATAATTATGTCCCGACGGCACCCAGTCCCACACCTGGCAGCAGTCCTGATCCCGGTGTCAGTCCCACACCTGGCAGCAGTCCTGATCCCGGTGTCAGTCCCACACCCGGCAGCAGTCCTGATCCCGGTGTCAGTCCCGCACCCGGCACCAGCCCGGCCCCTGGCGCTAGTCCTGATCCCGGCACCAGCCCGGCCCCTGGCACTAGTCCTGATCCCGGCACCAGCCCGGCCCCGGGTACGAGCCCAAATCCCGCACCCGGTACCAGCCCGGTTCCAAGCGCCGACCCCGCTTTAACACCGGATCCCGGTGATGGCGGCACCAACGATAACAACACGGATAATGACAATACCGGCAAAGATAAGTCTGATGGCGGATCCTGGCCGTCATCCGTCCTGAACTCAGGCGTAAAGGCGGTTATGGAGGTATGGAAACCCACGACTCCTGACGAGATAAAGCGGTACGCCTGTGTGGGAAAAGAGACTGTCCGGTACACGACGTCAAAGGATAATGACTATCCGGTTTCCATAGAGAACGCGGTACAGGGGCCTATGTGCTTTAAGTCTTTTGAGGCGGTACTTGGGGATTATACCATCGGGAGGACTTTTAACATTTACTCTCTTTCCAAGAATACCTACAGTATGGATGAGGAAATACAGGTTACCATAAAAATCCCGTCCGCCATTTATAAAGAAAACAGAGATTATAAGATGATCTGCGTCACAAAGGGCGGGCAGCCGATTCTTTATAATGATTTGGACAGTGATCCGGAAACGATCACAATAAAAACAAATAAGTTCTATGCTTATGCACTGATTTATAAGTAAAGGCAAAATAAAAGATTGCATAAAACCGGCTCAAACAGAGTTGCTTTTATGCGATCTTTTTTGTAATCCGCCCGGCGATATGAGCGCAGAAATCTGTTTTACAATTCTGAAACATTTTTGTGGTATAATTCATCATGACCATATTAAGGGAGTTGATGAAATTTGGCTGATATACTGATTGTGGAGGATGAGCTCTCCATAAACGAGCTGATACGAAAAAATTTGAGCCTTACAGGGCATCACTGCACGCAGGCCTTTGACGGACTATCCGCAGTGGGATTACTGGAAAACAGAAGCTTTGATTTGATTGTGCTGGACATTATGCTGCCCGGGCTGGACGGCTATCAGGTATTTGAAAGGGCCTGTGGAACACCCACTATTTTTCTGACTGCGAAAAGTGAGCTGTCTGATAAACTGAAAGGGCTTGCGGCGGGAGCGGATGATTATCTGACCAAGCCTTTTCAGATGCTGGAACTGGCGGCCCGGGTGGAAGCCGTGCTGCGGCGGACCAAAAAATCCGAGGCGGAATTCGTGATGGGCGGCCTGAAATGTGATTTTGACAGACATCAGGTTTTTCTGGACGGGGCGGCTGTCGAATGCACGCCCAAAGAATATGAACTTCTCGAGGTACTGATCAGAAACCGGAATATCGCTCTTTCCAGAGAAAAGCTGCTGGACATGGTATGGGGATATGATTTTGACGGCGGCACCCGCACCGTGGATGTTCATATACAGAGACTGCGGCACAAGCTTCATCTGGAAAATCAGATCAGGACGGTATACAAGCTTGGATACCGATTGGAGGTCCGTGAATGAAAAAACGGATTTTTTTCATTGCGCTGATTCTTTTTAGCGTATTTCTTAATTCCATGATTCTGATTGTCTCCATCGCCATTCTCAAGGATCACCTTTCCGCCGTCCGCGACAAATGTCTGGCGGAGCATTATGTCATTTCGTCGTCTCTGATCGGAGATATGCAGGCGATTGAGATGCGGGGAAACAATGTGGAAGAAAATATAGATAGTCTGATGCGTGTGTATTCCCGCTATTTGCAGGGGAAGGGGAACGGGTTTGCCGTGGCCTTTTGCGGGGAATGGATTTACGAAAGCTCCGCATTCCGGTCAGAGGCAAACGGAATCCTCCCGCCCAAAACAGGGTACAGGCAGGACAGGCTTGTTTATATGGAAAATCGAAGCGATCCCCTCCTGTGTGTTTATGGCAGTTTTCCGGCTCCGTGGCAGGATTACGGACTTATGTATATCGGGAGCTTAAAGGATACTGTGCAGTCATGGCGGCATACGAAAAATATGCTTTTTCTGACAGGCGCTGCGGCGATGCTCATCATGGCGTTTTTTCTGTCTCAGTTCCTGAATATTATTTTCCGCCCGCTGAGACAGATATCCAGTACCTCGGCAAAGATCGCTGATGGAAATTATGCCAGCCGGATTCCGATTCGGGGAAAGGATGAAATATCCAGTGTGGCTCATAATTTTAACCGCATGGCGCAGCAGATAGAGATTCAGATACAGCAGCTGGAGGAAGCCGCGGAGCAGAAGCAGCAGTTCATTGATAATTTTTCCCACGAATTGCGGATTCCGCTGACGGCAATTTACGGCTATGCCGAATACATCCAGAAGGCTCTGATACCGGAGGAGGAGCGCTATGAATGTACCCGGTTCATCATGTCGGAATGTGTCAGGCTCCAGAATATGGCTTATCAGCTTCTTGATATGGCGCTGCTGCGCACAGACGGGCCGGAACCCGGCAGCTGCTTTTTGGCGGCGCTTTTTGTGCAGTCAGAGAAGTCTATGCAAATGAGGGCGGCAGAGAAGAGAATAAAGCTGACCTATGCTGCGCCGGGAGATTTTATGATCAGGGGAAATGAGGAACAGCTTTTGATCCTGATGAATAATTTGATAGACAATGCGATAAAGGCAAGTCCGCCGGAGGAAGAAATCCGCATCCGTGCTTATCCCGAGAAAGACCGGATTGTCGTGGAGGTGGAGGATCACGGAACGGGCATGGAGCCGGAGCAGGTGCCGCATATAAAGGAGGCCTTTTACCGTGTTGACAAGGCGCGCAGCCGCGCGGCGGGCGGCGCGGGGCTCGGGCTTGCGATCTGCGACAGGATTGCCCGGATCCATCATGCGGATATGACGTTCCTTTCCGAACCGGGAAAAGGGACCACGGTGAAGCTTTCTTTTCCTGGTTTGACGGAAAATTTACAGGTCTGAGATAACTTTGATATTTTTTTGATATACAGAGGGTTTATTGTATAGCTATTAGGCATGGTCGGGTATCAAAAGCCCTGGCTGTGGAGCGCATCCGGCAATTTGAGCAAAAAAGCCGTGCGTCTTCCATTGTGCGGAGCATTCCGGTGAGCCTGCGGAAACGTAAATCAGGACAATCAGAAAGGAGCTTCACTATGAAACAGAAAAACATTTTAAAATTGACGGCGGCATTTGCCATAATCGGAACGGGAACTCTCCTCTTTAATGCGGCGGCGGAAACGGCTCTTGCCTCAAGCGCCAAAAGGACGCAGACCGTTCCCACCAGCTATCAGGTCTCAAACGATCTGGAAATGATCTTTCAAAAGCCCGGGATAACAGAGGAAAGCGGAGGAATCGCAAACTGTCAGGTGAGTATGGACAGCCTGAATACAGGAACGCCTGCAGATACGGATTTAACCATGGAGGAGGCGGCGGAGGCCGGTGTGCGGCATCTGGGGAATATTTTCGGGGTGGATCTGGAAGGCGCTTATGTATATATGATGTATAATCCGGGAACCGTGACCTTTCCCCGGGCCTTTTGGAGCGGTGATGTCCTGTTTGAGAAAAAGCAGACCCCGGAAAGCACAAGATGGACATTCATGGTGGATGCCGTGACAGGAGAGCTTTTCAACGCCGGTCATGGCAGACAATTGGATGCCAACCCTCCGCTTGGCTTAGATCAGGCGCTTGAGAAGGACTGCAGTCAGTATAAAGAGCTTGCCAGAAAGAAAACGGAGGAATGCGGTTTGATGGACAGTCCGGTGGACAGAGTAGAATATAACTGTCAGGGATATTCGGGGAACGATCCGGACATTGCGCTGGATGTGATCGGGGAGAATGGTGAGATGATCAATATGAGCTTTTCCCGTTATGATCAGGAGTTTTTGGGGATTATTACGGACACTTCACTGAAAATATCAGAATCTGCCCTGGAACGTATCATGAAGGGGGAGGCAGATGACGATGACCAGATAGAAAAGAAAACGGCGGTATTTGAAGCCCCGTGAAGCAGATATTTTTACATGGATTTTCTGCTCTGATAATGTTATACTGTGAACGCAGCATAAAGTTTTACACAGATGAACAAGGAGCAGTAAGATGGATCAGAAGGGAAAGAAAATAGAATTTCGTTTTGGCAAGGCGGGAAAGCTGGCGCCGCTCATTGTGGCGGCGCTGATGATCGGATGGGCGGCGTTTAGCCAGTCCAATGTGAACGGGTATGTGCTTGCATTTTTTGCGGCGCTTGTGACGGGAATTATTTTTGCAAAGGATGAGAAAGCATATGGGGAGGCGCTTGTATACGGCCTGGGGAAGCCCATGTTTGGCGTGATCGTGCTGGCGGTGATCCTGGCGGCGGTTTCCGGCAAGCTGATCTCCGCCAGCGGGGCGGTGCAGACCATTGCGGCATATGTGGTGGCGGCAGGCTTTACGGGGAAGCTTTTTGTGGCGGCCGCTTTTCTCATCACCTGCCTGCTGGCGTTTGCCACGGGAACCTCGGTGGGAACTTACTTTGTGGTGATTCCGATTCTGTTCCCGGTAGGCGTGATGGCCGGGGCGGCGCCGGAATTCATGATCGGCGCCATTGTGTCTGGGGCCGCGTTCGGCGATAATCTGGGGCCGATCTCGGATACCACCATCGCATCCTCTGCGACCCAGCATGCGGATCTGGGAACCGTGGTGAAGACCAGGATGCGTTACAGCCTCCCTGCCGCAGCCGGAGCGCTGCTCCTGTTTCTGCTGTTTTCCAGGACTACGGATGAGGGCGGGGCGCTCCAGATGGAGCAGGGACAGACAAATCCCGTCAGTCTGGTCATGCTGGCGGTTCCGATTGTGATTATTGTCCTGTGCATGATGAGGAAGCATCTGATCACGGCCCTGTCCCTCGGGATCCTGGCCGGTATCGCTGCCGGGCTGCTTTCCGGCGTTTATACCATGGATCAGCTCATCTCGTTTCCGGGCGGCTTTTCCGTGTCCGGGGCGGTTATAGAGGCGATCACCGGCACGGCTGGCACGGTGGCCATGCTGATCGCGGTCTTTTCCCTTCTGGGCGTGTTGGAGTGCGGAGGCCTGTTTGAGGATGTGAGAGGGCTTTTGGAGCGTTTTGCCAGAAGGGAGCGCAGCAGCGAGGCGACCATTGTTCTGTCGGTGGGTATCCTGAGCATGGTGACGGGCGTGATTTCCGTGGCTATCGTGGCCCTTGGGGATCTTATCAATGAGATCGGGGAAAAGACAGGGGTGAACCGGTACCGCAGGGCGAACCTGATGGACTGCACGGGCTGCGTCTTCTGCTTTCTTGCGCCATGGACGGTGCACTGCGTGATACCGGCCCAGCTCTCGGCCCAGTTCGGGGAAGGATTTGCGGTTGCGCCCGCCTCGGTGCCCTTTGTGAATTATTATTCGATCTGTATGCTGGTGATCCTGGTGGCGGCGGTGATTACCGGATACGGAAGGAAGACCTCCCGGGCGGATTGAGAAAGACGGATCCGGCAGTTTACGAGCGCATGGAATAGTGGCAGGCCCGTATCGCATATGATGTCGTAAGATGATGGAATCCGCCTGTTCTGCGGGGCGGGGAGGACGAGAGGATGGATGAAAAGCGCTCTGAGGAAGAATGGTTTCAGGCGGAGGAGCTGTACTATATTTCCCTTTCCATCGCAAAATCCATGTTAAAAAAGGGGATTATCGACGAGGAGGTATTGGCTATAATCGACAAAAAGCTTCTGGAGAAATACCGTCCGGCTTCCGGCATGCTGCTGTGGAGTGATTCTGGTTCTGAAAAAGTAGCGGATTAGTACGGATTCTGTCTTTACGCCCGGCCTCTTTTTATATAAAATAAAAGAAAACGCTAAAGGAGGTCGCTCTATGAATCAGAACGAAGAACCGCTGGCGAAGGTCGTAACGCCGCCGGTTATAGATTTTGAGAGGGAAGGACTGGTACAGGAGGAAGGAATTCCCTTTACCAACAATAACGGGAAGGTGTGCCGGATGGATATCGTATATCCGGCGGGGGTATCGGGAAAGCTTCCCGCAGTGGTCTGGGTGCATGGCGGAGGCTGGTCGGATGAAAATCTTAACCGGAAGTATCTGCCCTCCAGGGAGCTGGCGGAGCTTGCAAAGAGGGGCTATGTGACGGCAAGCATCGATTACCGGCTCTGCCAGACGGCGCCCTTTCCGGCTCAGATCGCAGACTGCAAGGCCGCGGTTCGGTTCCTGCGGGCGAATGCGGAGAAGTATCATGTGGACGGACAGCGCATGGCGGCCTGGGGGGAATCGGCGGGAGGCCATCTGGCCGAACTTATGGCTTACAGTGATGACAGTGAATTTGCGGATGAGCATTACAGCGGTTATTCCAGCCGGATCCAGGCGGTGATCCCCTGGTATGCCCCTGCGGATCTGCGCAGTGCGCAGGGAAGCGACGATTCCATGGAGGAGCTCTATCAGAAGCTTTTTGCCTGTGAGAGCAGAGAGGAATCCCGCAGACTGGCCGAGGCGGCAAGCCCGATTCTCTATGCGCAGCGCAAAAATCCTCCCACGCTCTTAATGCACGGGGATGCGGATCGTCTGGTAAGCCCACAGGAGAGCAAAGCCATGGAGGAGGCTTTGAGGAAGGCCGGGAATGATGTGACCCTCCTTATGATACCCGGACAGGGACACGGATTTTTTGACGGGGACGAGTACTATCAGGAGATATACCGTTTTCTTGACAGAGTATTGAAATAAGAGAAAAATACAGATCGGACAGCATCGCAGGATGGTGTCCGATTTTTTCAATCCCGGCGTATGGCTTATCATAACGAAGCCGCCTGGAAACAGCGCGCGGCAGACGGGCCGCTTTCATCCTGCGCCGGTAGGCGAACCGGCAGTTGCGGGCATGCGGAAAGTGTGCTAATATATTTGATAAAAAGGAATGAGGGACTGGAAAACTCCGGTTTGGTGAGGGGAGAAAAGAAAATATAAAAATGCGAAGAAATATTATATATAATATCGTCATTCTTTCCGCTGTAATCCTGCTTGCGGGCTGTGCGGGAGCGGGAGAGCGGGAAGTGATGAGCGATGTGCAACGCAGGCAGCGGGATATGGCTGAGATCGATCCCATGAGGGAATTGCTGGAAGACAAATATGGAGACTGCAAGGAGACGGGGGGCGAAATCGCCTTCGTGTCGGATGGCTCCTTGTCAGATGAGGACAGCAGCCAGGCTCTTTACGAGGGTATTCAGATTTATGCGCTGTCAGCGGGCGTGTCCTTTTCCCATTACACGGCGCAGGAAACGGACATGCAGGGCCATCTGCAGGTGATCGAACACGCGGTCCGCAATCAGGCCCGGCTCGTGGTCTGCTGCGGTCATGAATTCGCACAGGCGGTCGGGGAGATTTGGGAGGATTATCCGGAGGTGTCTTTTTTGCTGATTGACGGGGAGCAGGAGGAAGAGCTGGGGGATAACGTCCACCAGGTTTTGTTCCGTGAGGAGGAGGCCGGTTATCTTGCGGGCTATATGGTTGTCCTGGAGGGATACCGCCGGCTGGGATTTATAGGCGGAAGGGAGGATACTGCCTCTTCCAATTATGAATGCGGTTATCTGCAGGGAATTGAGGAGGCCGCCGCACGGCTGGAGCTTGAAGAGGGGGCTGTGGAGGTGGAGAGCTGGTTTGCGGGTGCGGACGAGCCCTCGCCAAAGGTATATGAGAAGGCGTCCGAGTGGTACGCACAGGGAATGGAAGTGATTTTTGCCTGTGGAGGAGACCTTCCTGCTTCTGTCCTGAGTGCGGCAAAGAAGGAGGACGGGCTGCTGATCGGAGCGGACGTGGACAAAAGCGCACTCTCGGAGCAGTTTCTGACAAGTGCCGAGAAAGGAATCGCACAGGCGGTGGTGATTTCCCTTGACGAGTATTATGCGGCAGGGGGAAAATGGCCCGAAGAGATGGCGGGCCAGAGCGTAAGATATGGGGTTTCGCAGAACTGTGGGGGGATCCCGGTGCTTGACACGGAATGGAGATTTAAGAATGTCACCATGGAGAAATTTTATGAAATATATAAGAAGATCAGACAGGGAGAAATCTCAGTGTCCCACAGGCGCTAAGCCCCGCAGGGTTTTGCTGACCTGCTTTTTCCTGTCCGCCGCAGTCCTGACCGCGGCGGGGATTTTCCTTGCGGGCAGAGGCGTTCTTCCCGTCATGGGCGGGAATGTCAAAAACCAGATATCGGGCAATACCGTAAGGGACAGTGTGCGCGGCACGGCCAGGATTGATGAAAAGGAGAAGGAGCAGGTCGTCTATTCCCTTACCGCACCGTGGCTTCCCGCAAGCGATGATGACAGGCTGTACCTGTTCACGGCGGAGTGCTTTTCGGAAGAGGAGTCCCTGTCGGGAGAACCCGCCGCCGTGTGGAAGAAGGAGAGGAAAAGCCAGGTTACGTTTCCTTACAGGGAAGAGTATTTGTTCTGCCGGTTTGTTCCGGCCCTTCTTGTGGAGGGGGAGTATAAACCCATAGGAAGAGGCACTTATCTGTCAAATCCGCAGGCGCTGGCCGCAAACCATGACGCCTATCCGGAAATGGAATCGAAAAAGGGTATTTTGCTGGATCCCACCATGCTGGGCACCCAGGAGCTCACCGATCTGCATGTAAAACATACCATCTACAATATCCCCCTGTCCCTTATCATGGGCGAGACCACGGATGAGGAATATCCCACGATCTCCTATACCCATGGCGGTGAGGAGTATCTTTTTAACGGAAAGACAATAAGCGACTATGACGGGCTGTTCACTTATCTGACAAATCTCGGCGTATGTTCCACGGCCGTGGTGCTCAATGACTGGAATGAACATTACCCGGAGATGGTTCACCCAAAAGCAAGAAATCAGGGCAGCAATGCCCACTACTATATGTTCAATACGGAGGAGGAGGCGGGAGTCAGGCAGCTTGAGGCGGTAGCGTGCTTTCTCGCAGAGCGCTACAGCGGAACGGGACACGGTATGGTGCACAACTGGGTGATCGCCAATGAGATCAATCAGTATAAGACCTGGAATTACATGGATACCCGGGATCTGTCCTATTATGTCAGGGAATTTGAAAAGTCCTTCCGTATTTTTTACCAGGCGATGAAGAGCAGATATGCCAATGCCAGAGTGTATTTCAGTATTGATCATGACTGGAACAGCAATGAGGGTGATAACCGCGTCTATTTTAACGCAAGGGATCTGGTGGAGGCCTTCAACGCCGAGGCGTCCTCCCACGGCAACTACGACTGGGGCATTGCCATACATCCCTATCCGGAGCCCCTTACCCGGGTCAATTACTGGTCTGCAAAGAGCGACAAGACAAGGGATGCGAGGATCCTCACCATTATGAACCTTAACGTGCTGACGGATCTGCTAAAACGCAGGGAATATCGGGATACCGAAGGGGAGGTCAGGAGCATTACCATCACGGAGCTTGGGTTTTCCTCCCGTGCAGGCCAGAAGCTTCAGGCGGCGGCCTTTGCCTACTGCTATTATATCGTGGAGGCGAATCCCTATATAGACGCCTTTATCCTGAACCGGCAGACGGATGCGCCGGAGGAGATGGTGAGCGGGCTGGATCTGGGACTCTACGAGTATGATCATGCCGGAAAATTCCTGAAGGAGGTCTTCCGCTATATTGACACGGACGAAGCCCAGGAGTATACGGAATTTATGCTGAATATTCTGGGGGCCGGGAGCATAGAGGAGGCGCTTGCGTGGGCGCAGTAGGAGAGAGGGATTGCCATGAACTTGTATCGAATACTTTTGGTGGACGACGAGGAGGAAGTCAGGAAAGCCATTATCCGGAATATCGAATGGGAGAAGCTGGGGTTCCAGATGGCGCAGGATGCGGAAAACGGGGAGGATGCCCTGGAAAAAATTGAACAGTTAAAGCCGGATGTGATTATGACGGATATCCGGATGCCCTATATGGACGGACTGACGCTGACAAAGAGGATCCGGCAGAAGTATCCGTCCATGAAGATCCTGATCTTTTCCGGTTATGATGATTTTGAGTATGCCCAGCAGGCGATTAAGCTCAATGTCACCGAGTATATTCTAAAGCCTGTGAACGTGGAGGAACTGACAGGGATCTTAAACCGGGTCAGGGAGAACCTGGATGAGGAGATTGCCCAGCGGCGGGATGTCAGTATGCTCCGCAGAAGATACCTTAGCAGCCTTCCCATTATCCGGGAGCTGTTTTTGAATGATCTGGTGCAGGGAAATGTGGAGGAAGCGGATATCTGCCCCAAGCTGGAGGAATACGGGGTGGATATTTTAAATGCCCGTAAGCTCACTGCGGCGGTGGTCAGTCTGGAACCGGAAGAGCGGCTAAAGGGACGGGATTCTTCCCCTCTGCAGCAGGAGCGAAAGCTGATTCCGATTTCCGTAAGAGGACTTGTGGAGGACCGCCTGCGGGATTATTTCCGGTTTACCAGCTTTATTTCCGCCGGGGGAATCACCTTTATCGCCGCAATTGACCAGGACAGTACCCAGACCGGCCTTATAGACCTGCTTGCGGATGCCTGTAAGGAAGTGCAGAGGATTTTGGGGATAACGGTGACGATCGGGGTGGGATACAGTACCCAGAGGCCGGAACGGATTGGAGAATCTTATCAGTCGGCGGTGGATGCGCTTGGTTATAAGGCGATCGTGGGAACGGGAGGAACTATTTACATTAACGACATGGAGCCGGTCAGCAGGGGGAAGCTGCAGTTAAATCCAAAGGATGAGACGGAGCTGGAAAACAGGATCAAATTCGGCACTCCCGAAACCATCGGGGAGGCCGTGAGGGAGATCGCCGGGCGGATGGAGGACACCAGGGCCCATGCCAGCCAGTATCAAGTCTACCGTTTTTCTCTGATCAACTGCATTATGCGGCTGATGCAGCAGTATGACATGGATTTGCGGCAGATTTTTGATGCGGAGGGGGACGTTATCCGGCTTATGGGAAGCGGCCATGGCCGGGAGGAATTTCCCGTATGGCTGACGCGGGTTGCCTGCCGGATGAATGAATTTATTAACCGCCGCAGGGACAATACCGCAAGGCAGGTGATCGAGGAGGCGAAGCAGTATATCCAGGATCATTATCAGGAACCGGATCTGTCTGTGGAGATGGTCTGCAGACAGCTCCATATGAGCCCGGCGTATTTTTCCACGATATTTAGGAAGGAGACGGGAAAAACCTGCGTGGCCTATCTGACGGACGTAAGGCTGAACAGGGCGGTGGAGCTGCTCAACCAGACCAGCGACAAGACTTATGTGATTGCCCGGAAGGTGGGGTATCAGGAGCAGAATTATTTCAGCTATGTTTTTAAAAAGAAATTCGGGGTATCACCGACAAAGTACCGGGGAGTTTAAAGGCGGCAGGAGGAATACATGGCAAAGCCGAGAAAATCCGACCTTTTTCAGCGGGTAAGCATCCGCTATACTATTTTCATTTATTTTACGATAAGCGCCCTGATCATGATTCTGCTCATTGGGCTGTCGGTGTACGGGAGGCTCACCGGACAGTTTTCAGCCACGATCCGCAAAGAAAATCAGACGGTGATCAACCAGGTGAATCTCACTATGGATTCTTACCTGCGCACGGTTATGAAACTGTCGGATTCGATTTATTACGGCGTGATCAAAAACGTGGATTTTTTCCATCAGAGTGAGACGGTAAACAGCGAGATCACCCTGCTCTATGACAACAATAAGGATTCTGTCTCCAATATCGCACTGCTTTCCAAAGACGGGGAGCTTCTCTGCGCCGTGCCGGCCGCCCGGCTCAAAACAGGAACGGATGTGACCGGTGAGGAATGGTTTGCGGACGCACTGGAGCATCCGGAAAATCTGCATTTTTCCATGCCCCATGTACAGTATATTTTCGATAACGGCGAGAACCAGTATCGTTGGGTGATCACACTCTCCCGAGCGGTGGAGATCACGGATGGAACCGCCACCGCCCAGGGCGTTCTTCTTATCGACATGACTTACGCAAGCCTGCAGTATATGCTGGACAATATCCCTCTTGGAGACCAGGGATACCTGTATCTGGTGGGCAGCAGCGGGGAGTTGATTTACCATCCGAAAATGCAGCTGATCGATGCGGGGCTGGAGAAGGAAAACGTCAGTGAGATCTATGACTGCAGGGACGGCAACTATCAGGAAACCTGGCAGGGCAAAAAACGGGATATCATTGTCAAAACCGTGGGCTATACCGGATGGAAGATCGTGGGCGTGGTGCCGGAGCAGGGCTTTACGCTCAACGAGGTAAAGACCCGGCTGTTCATGGTGTTTGTGGTCGCCTTTTTCCTGTTTCTGCTTGCGGTGATTAACGCATATATTTCATCCAAAATCACGGCTCCGATCAAGGAGCTGGAAAAGACGGTGAATGCCCTGGAGGAAGGGGATCTGGATGCGGAGGTTTCCGTGGGCGGCTCCTATGAGATCCAGCATCTTGGCCGTTCCATCGGGAATATGGCAAGGAGGATCCAGGCTCTCATGGATGATATCGTGGCGGAGCATGAATCCAAACGAAAGAGCGAGTTCGACACGCTTCAGTCTCAGATTAACCCCCATTTTCTGTACAATACCCTTGATATTATTGTGTGGATGATCGAGAACGAGCAGAAGCAGGAGGCGGTAAAGATCGTCACGGCTCTTGCCAGATTCTTCCGCATCAGCCTGAGCAAGGGGCGCAGCATTATTTTGGTGAGGGACGAGCTGGAGCATGTGCGCAATTATCTTACCATTCAGCAAAAGCGGTTCAAGAACAAATTTACCTACCGGATTGAAGCCGGGCCGGAAGTCCTTTCTCTGGCATCACTTAAGCTGATGCTGCAGCCTCTTGTGGAGAACGCCATCTATCATGGAATGGAATTTATGGACGGGGATGGGGAAATCCTGGTGAAGGTGGAAAGACAGGGCGGGAGACTTTGCTTTATCATTGAGGACAACGGGCTTGGAATGACGGCTGAGCAGGCGCGGGGGCTTCTCACCGGGGAGACGAAATCCACTTCCGGAAAAGGCTCGGGCATAGGGGTAAAAAATGTGAACGAGAGGATCCGCCTGTATTTTGGGGAGGACTATGGGCTTACGATACACTCGGAGCCGGACGTGGGGACCAGAATACAAATTCATCTGCCTGCCGTGCCCTATGAGGAGCTGGTAGAGAAAGAGAAGGAATCATGACCGGAAAAGAGAATTTTTTTTGGATTTTTTATGGGCTTGTACTCTTAGGGCTGTTTTTGCTCTCATCAACGGATCTGATCATAAAGGAAGAGGAAGCCGGGATCTATCCCATTTCCGTGATTGTGGGAGACACAACGGACGATCAGTATGTAAATTTCCGCAAAGGTATGGAGCGGGCGGCCATCGAACTGAACGGGGACGTGAGCTTTATCACATTGTATGAGAAGGGCAGCGCCCGCCAGCAGAGGGAGATGATCCTGCGGGAACAGGAGGACGGCAGCCAGGCGCTGATCGTGGATCCGGTGGAGGAGGGAATGATTGCGCAGATCCGGCAGGAAAGCAGAGCTTCGATTCCCCTGATCCTGATCAATGCAAAGCCGGGGGAGGCCTGGGAACTGGAAAACGCCGTGAGTATTACCTTTGACTATCATGGCATGGGGAGACGCCTGGGAGAAGAGGTCTTAAAGGAGTACGGGGCGCAGGAGAGGGTGTGTCTGCTGGAGGCAGAAAGCCCAAACGGGGCGGATCTTCTTTTTTTACAGGGATTTTGCGAGGCCATGGAAGAAGAGGGGGGATTGGTGCGGACTCTCTCCTGCGGCAGAGGGAGCGGGACGGAAGCGTTTTTGGAGGAAGTCGCTCAGGGCGGGCCTGAGAAGGCGGTGCTTGTGGCACAGGATCCGGAGGGCCTTATATGGGCGGCGCAGCTGCTTGCGGAGACGAAGGAGGCTGCGGATCTGGTGGAAGGTCTTTATGGACGGGGAAACACGGTTTCCGCCCTGAATTATCTGGATAAGGGCATTGTGCAGGGCCTTTGCGTCACCGACGATTTCAGCGCCGGATACTTAAGCGTGAAGGCGGCGGTAGAGCTTGCGCAGAACCGCGTGGTGAAAGATACGGGGTTTCTGGAGAGCGGCTATATTCGGCGGGAGGATTTGCGGGATGAGAAATATGAGAAAATGTTATATCCGATTGAGTAGCCTGTTTCTGTGTGCGGCTTTGCTGCTTACGGGCTGTGCGGCGGCAGAGAAAAAGGATGAGAAAAATTCGATCCGTATCGGCGTGAGTCTTTACCGGGGGGACGATACCTTTATCAACAATATACGGGGTGAGCTGGAAAAGTGTGCCAAGGACTATGAGCAGGAGATGGGCGTGAAGGTGAGCATGGACATTCAGGATGCAAAGGGAAGCCAGAATACCCAGAATAATCAGGTGGAACGTTTTCTGTCCCTTGGCTGTGATGTGCTGTGCATCAATCCGGTGGATCGGACGGCGGCCTCCGTGATCATCGACAAGGCCATGGCGGCGGAGATTCCGGTGGTGTTTTTCAACAGGCAGCCTGTGGAGGAAGATATGGACCGCTGGGACCAGCTCTATTATGTGGAGGCGGCGGCAAAGGAATCCGCTGTGCTGCAGGGAAGCATCGTGGTGGACCGCTACAGGGAAAGCCCGGAAAGCCTGGACCAGAATGGGGACGGCGTGGTGAGTTACGTGCTTTTGGAGGGAGAGAGCAGCCATCAGGACTCCCTGATCCGAACCGAATGGTCGGTTCAGACCTTAAAGGATGGCGGCGTTCCCATTGAAAAAATCACGGGAGGTATCGCCAACTGGGAGAGAAGCCAGGCGTCTGCGCTGATGGAGCAGTGGCTGGAAAAGTATCCGGGACAGATTGAGCTGATTGTGTGCAATAATGACGATATGGCCCTCGGAGCGATTGACGCAATGGAGCGGGCTGAAATCTCCGGAATCAGCGTGGTGGGGATCGACGGAACCACACCGGGGCTGGAGGCGGTGGAGAGCGGAAGGCTGATGGGAACCGTCTCCTGTGACAAGGAGCGCTATGCGGGAGCGATTTTCCATATTGCGGTAAGCGGGGCGCTGGGGCGGGAAATCCCCCCGGAGATCGAACTGGAGGAAGGAAAGTATTATCGGTGTCCTCAGTATATTGTCATAAAAAATCACCAAAAGTGAAAAAAGATTGAAAAAAATCAATAAGAATCTAAAAAAAACTTATAGATAATGACGAAAAAAAACGATATAATAGGTTTGTCGGTGATGCAAATTGTTGAAGCCGGCAAACCTATTAATTAATATAAGGGAGGAATGAAACATGAAACTCAAAAAAATCATGGCATTGGCACTGGCGTCCTGTATGGTACTGTCTCTGGCGGCCTGCGGCGGAAAAGCGGATACGGCTTCCGGCACGGCGGCGAACGAGCCCGAAACCAAGACCGAGGATGCTGCGGCAGCAAATGAGCAGGAAGCTGATTCTGCAGATGCAGATGCAGGGGAAGCGGAAGCGCCCGCAGCGGTAGAGGGAGACGTTTCCGTATTCTACTATACTTACGGAGATACTTATATTTCCAGCGTCCGCACCGCTCTTGATGCATCTCTTGAGGCAGCAGGTATTCCTTATCAGGATTATGACAGTAACAACAGCCAGACAACGCAGACCGAGCAGGTCACCACGGCAATCGCAAAGGGAACTTCTCTTCTGGTTGTAAATCTGGTGGACAGCGGCTCGGATGATGCGGCGAAAAATATCATTGAGCAGGCAAGCGCACAGAATATCCCGGTGATTTTCTTCAACCGTTCCGTGAGCGAGGAAGTGGTCAGCGGTTATGACAAGTGCGTGTTCGTGGGAACCGACTATGAGATGGCGGGCCATATGCAGGGCGAGATGATCGGTGAGTATCTGATGGCAAATTTTGAAGAGGTTGACTTAAACGGCGACGGACAAATCTCCTACGTAATGTTCAAGGGTCAGGAAGGAAATGCAGAGGCGATTGCGCGTACACAGTTCGGCGTGGAGGATGCGGATGCGATCCTTACGGCAGGCGGAAAGCCCGCTCTGTCCTTCTATGACAGCAGCAACGAAAACAAGTATCTGGTTGACCAGGACGGAGCATGGTCCGCAGCGGCGGCAAACAACTATATGCAGACGATCCTGTCTCAGTACAGCGAGGCAAACGGCAACATGGTTGAGCTCGTGATCGCAAACAATGACGAGATGGCAATCGGTTCCGTGACAGCTCTGCAGAATGCGGGCTACAATCTGGAAGACGGCAGCGCTACCGTGATTCCCGTGTTCGGCGTAGATGCGACTGATGCGGCAAAAGAGGCGATTGGCAAGGGCACAATGACCGGAACCATCAAGCAGGATGCTGACGGTATGGCTAATACCATCGCACAGATTTCCTCCAACTTCCTTGGCGGCGCAGACACCTTTACGGATGTTGCACCCGAGAACGTGGTGGGAACATGGCGCGTGAACATTCCTTACGCAACCTACACAGGTGAATGATAACGGCGGACGGATTATAAGCTTATGATTACTGCAGCCGCACATGAGTGCGGTTGCAGTTTCGTATCATACAGGAAATTTTTCAGGAAACAGGGGGTGGCAATTTGGAAAAACAGGCGACAGCACCTGCTGCGGCAGAGAGGGACGGCAGCGTCCTGTTAAAAATGGAAGGAATCAACAAGGCCTTTCCCGGCGTCAAGGCGCTGGACAATGTATCCTTGACGGTAAAAGCCGGCACGGTTCATGCGCTGATGGGGGAGAACGGCGCAGGCAAATCCACATTGATGAAATGTCTTTTCGGGGTATACAACAAAGACAGCGGCCATATTTATCTGGAAGGCCGGGAGGTAAATTTCAAGACCTCAAAGGAGGCCCTGGAAAACGGGGTTGCCATGGTGCATCAGGAGCTGAACCAGGCTCTGAAACGGAATGTTATGGATAACATGTGGCTTGGCCGTTTCCCAAAGATATCGAAATGGTGTCCGCTGACCAGCGAATCAAAAATGTATGCGGCTACCAAGGAAGTCTTTGACGAGCTGGAGGTTCACGTGGATCCAAGGACAGTGATGAGCCGTATGCCGGTATCTCAACGGCAGATGGTGGAGATCGCAAAGGCGGTTTCCTATCACTCCAAGGTGATTGTTTTTGACGAGCCCACTTCCTCGCTCACGGAGGAAGAGGTGGAGCATCTGTTCCGGATCATCAACATGTTAAGAGACAGGGGATGCGGAATCATCTATATTTCACACAAGATGGAGGAAATTCTGCGGATCTCCGATGAAGTGACCATCATGCGTGACGGACAGTGGATTGCCACCCGTCAGGCAAAGGAACTGACCATGAATGAAATTATCCGTTTGATGGTGGGCAGGGAGCTGACCAACCGTTATCCGGAGAAGGACAATGCGGCAGGAGACCCGCTGCTGGAGGTCAAAGGCCTGACGGCGGTTTATTCGCATCTTAAGGATGTCTCCTTTACCGCAAGGCGGGGAGAGGTTCTCGGCGTGGCGGGACTGGACGGCTCCGGCCGGACGGAGCTTCTGGAAAATATTTTCGGGATTGCGACGCGAAAAGAGGGAGAGATTTATCTGGACGGCAAGCGGGTTATGAACCGCAGCGCAAGGGAATCCCTGCGCAATAAATTTGCCATGCTCACGGAGGAACGCCGTGCCACGGGTATTTTCGCCATACGGGATATTCAGGCGAACACCACGATTTCCAGTCTGCCCAGGTATAAGACAGGTCCTTTCCTGAGCGATAAAAAGCTGAGGGAATCCACGGACTGGGGGATCCAGGCCATGCGGACCAAGACGCCCAGCCAGAAGACGCAGATCCGTTCTCTCTCCGGAGGAAACCAGCAGAAGGTGATCCTGGCGAGATGGCTTCTGACGGAGCCCCAGGTGCTGCTTCTGGATGAGCCGACCAGGGGAATTGACGTGGGCGCCAAGTATGAGATTTATCAGTTGATTTTGAATCTGGCAAAGGAGGGAAAGACCGTTCTGATGGTTTCCTCGGAGATGCCGGAGCTTTTGGGAGTATGCGACCGGATTCTGGTCATGTCCGGAGGACGGCTTGCGGGAGAGGTGGATGCAAAAAACACTACGCAGGAGGAGATCATGACTCTGGCGGCAAAATACGCATAAGAATCGAGGAGGGTTAAACTGTGACTGAAAAGAAAATCGGGACGAAAGGGCAGGCGTTTGCCCAGCTTTCAACCCAGGATAAATTGAGAAAGGTAGGAGACCTTTTACTGAACAACGCCATGTATATCATTATCATTCTGGCGGTAATTTACATATCAATCAAAGTGCCGGCTTTTTTGAAGCTGCCTTCCATCGTGAATGTGATCTCCCTGACTGCGGCCAGGCTTCCCATTGCCCTTGGCATCGGCGGCTGCATCGTGCTGACGGGAACGGATATTTCCGCTGGCCGTGTGGTGGGTCTTACGGCGTGTATTTCCGCTTCGCTGCTGACTACCACTTTCAAGGTATTTCCGGAGATGACAAGCGCTCCGCCAATCTTCGTGGTGTTACTTGAGATTCTTGCGGTGGGAGCCGTGGTCGGCCTGGTGAACGGTTTCAGCGTGGCGAAGTTTAAGCTGCATCCCTTTATCGTGACCCTGTCAACCCAGCTGATTGTCTACGGCGTTATCCTCATGTATCTGAAGAATGGTACCAACAACGGCCAGACGCTCAGCGGACTCACGGACGGATACCGCTCCCTGGTGACGGGGACTCTGTTCAGTATCGGCAACGTGGCGGTTCCCAAGTACGTGCTGTATGCCATTGTGCTGACTGCGGTGATGTGGATCGTCTGGAACAAGACCACTTTTGGAAAGAATATGTTCGCCGTGGGTTCCAACGAGGAGGCGGCCAATGTGTCCGGCGTCAACGTGTCCCGTACCATTATTCTGGTATTCGTGCTGGCAGGCATGATGTATGCCATCACGGGATTTCTGGACAGCGCCCGTATCGCTTCGGCCAATGCGGCCACCGGCTTCAACTATGAGTGCGACGCTATTGCGGCCTGCGTGATCGGAGGCGTCTCCTTTGTAGGCGGTATCGGAAGAATCAGCGGTATCGTGGTGGGCGTGCTGTTATTACAGATCATCTTCGCAGGGCTGAATTTCCTTTCCGTGGATGCGAACATGCTTTATATCATCAAGGGACTGATTATTCTGATCGCCTGTGCAATTGATATGAGAAAGTATCTGGTGCGCAAGTAGGATGAGCGAAGAATACGGAACAAATCAGGAGATACAGGAGGCGAAAGAGCCCGACCAAAACCCGCAGCGTCAGATCAGGGGACTCTATGACCGTGTGAATATATCCGTAAGAACGCTGAACCTGTTAATCATCGTGCTCAGCGTCCTGCTGGTGCTGTGTATGGGTTTTGGGATAGCTCACCGGGGTTATCAGGTCACCTTTGACAGTCTGGGCGGCACGGCGGTGGAGAGCCAGAAACGGATGTATGGCGAGACACTGGAAGAGCCGAAGCCGCCCGCCCGGGAGGGGTATGCCTTTGACGGCTGGTACTGCGATGAAAATTTCACTCTTTCATGGAATATGCAGGAGGATGTTATCACGGAGTCCATAACTCTCTATGCAAAGTGGAAGGCTTTACAGTAAGCGACGGAAAGTGCTGTCTAAAGCGAGACAAGGCTCTCGAATCCGGATGCATAGATAACAGGCGGCGGGGCAGACTTTGGGTAGGAGGGATGGAATATGGCAAAGAGAATGTTGGATTGTACGGCTTCTGATTTAAGGAATTTTACAAAAAAGGATTATCTGAGCTCCATCGCCGCAAGCGAGGGGCGGGTGATCGCATGTGAGAGCATCGGTATCACCATGCCCATGCTTGTGGATGTGACAAATGCGGAATTTGCCGCATCCATGGGAGCGGATATTCTGCTGCTTAACATGTTTGACGTGGATAAGCCGGTGATAAACGGCCTGCCGAAGGTGCTGCCCGAGGATACCGTGCGGGAATTGAAGCGCCTGACCGGAAGAATGATCGGGATTAATCTGGAGCCCGTGGAAGAAAGGATGGCGGCGGCGAACGACGAAACCCTGTGGAGGATGTCCGAGGGAAGAAAAGCCACGGCTGCCAATGCGCACAGGGCATGGCAGATGGGCGTGGATCTGGTACTTCTTACCGGTAACCCGGGGAACGGTGTCAGCAACCGGGCGATCACGGATTCCCTTCGGTCGATTTCAGCCGGGCTTGGGGACAAGCTGGTTCTTGCGGCCGGCAAGATGCACGCCAGCGGAGTCCTTGGCGAGGGCGGCGAGGCGATCATCACGAAAAGCGATATTGACGAATTTATTGAGGCGGGCGCAGACATCATACTGCTTCCGGCCCCGGGAACCGTTCCCGGAATCACCATGGAATATGTAAGAGCCCTGATCGCCCATGCTCATGGCCGGGGAGCGCTGGCCATCACGGCAATCGGAACCTCCCAGGAAGGGGCGGATACGGATACCATAAGGAGAATCGCCCTCATGTGCAAGATGGCCGGAACCGACATCCATCATATCGGGGATACCGGATATCCGGGGATGGCTTTGCCGGAGAATATCATGACCTATTCCGTTGCGGTCCGCGGAGTGCGGCATACGTACCACAGGATGGCCGTGTCTGTAAACAGGTAGGACGGATTCGTTACGAAAAAACTTCGTTTTGTGCCAAAGGTGTTAAGCGCAGGACAAAGATGTCCGAAATGATTAGAAGAAAAGGCTTGCATGGAGGCAGAAACGGAGGGAAAAAGATGTTTGCGGCGATAGGAGATATTCAGGAGTTTAAACAGCAGCAGCTCAGTAAAGTGGAGAGACGCAAAAAGGAAGAGGAAAAAATAAAAAAAGGCATTTACCAGATGCATGTGATGGTGGAGGGCCAGTGTATGGACACTCTTACCGAGGAGTGCGAGAAGGGCGGAAAAGGCACGGCCGGCACGAAGGTGAAAGAGAACCAGGATACGGCTTCCCAAAAGGAGGGTGCAAAGACAGACCCCCATACGGAGATGGAGCGGATGTTTGCGGCGGGAAGAAGAGCCGCCGGAATGCTGAACAGCAAAATACAGATTTAAATGCAGAAAGAGGACGGCGCCGGCCGTCCTTTTTGAGTCTGGAAAAAGCATATTGAGATGTGCTATAATAGGACAAATATGCGGAATACAGTACTGCGGGTGAAACCGGCGGTATGCTGAGGAAAAACGATGGCAGAAATACAGGGAACACAACGATGTAAGGAACGGAATAGGGCGGTAAACGATCTGAGAGAGAATTGTACAGAAGACAATCTGTGGAGGTGCATCATCGCTTTTCAGGAATATCCTTTTTATACGATCTCCGGGCTGCCCTTTACCTACACGCTTAAGACCGGGCGCAGAGGCGGGCTTACAAAGGAGCTGTTCATCGACCGGCGGGAAAACAGCAAGTCTTTGGCCTGGAGTTCAGTAAAGATTGCCTTTGAGCGGGCAATCGAGAGTAAGGATACTGTGTTTTCCCGCCCGAAAGAGATCGCTGACGTGCGGGGGGTAAGCTACAGCTACAGCCTGCTGTGGAGGTTCGGAGTGATAAAGGTTCCCAAGAAGGTGGAAAATAAGTTGAGAGGAGAGGGAGGCAGTTATGCAGACAAAGCTGGGAGAAGTGATGATCCGCACGGCGGAACCGGAGGATGCAAAGGAGCTTCTTGCGATCTATGGCCCTTATGTGATAAAGACGGCAATTACCTTTGAGTATGAGGTTCCTGGCATTGAAGAATTTCGCAGGAGAATTGTGAATACGCTGAAAAGGTATCCCTTCCTTGTGGCACAGAGCGGAGGGGAAATCCTGGGTTACGCCTATACCGGCCCGTTTGTGGGAAGGGCGGCCTATGACTGGTCGGCGGAGGTGAGCATTTACCTGAAAGAGGATAAGCGCAAAATGGGCATCGGAAAGAAGCTGTATCAGGTTCTGGAAGAGATTTCAAGAGCCCAGAATATCACGAATCTCAATGCCTGTATCGGCTGTACAAAACAGGAGGATGAGCATCTGTCAAATAACAGCGTGCAGTTTCACAACCATATGGGATATGAGATGGTGGGGATATTTCACAAATGCGGGTACAAATTCGGAACCTGGTACGATATGGCCTGGATGGAGAAGATAATCGCAGAGCACAGGAAAGAGCCGGAGCCTGTTATTTGTTTTCCAAAGCTGGGAAAGAAAGATGTCCTCTAAAAAGATAAACATCGGTTTTTCAATACTACCAAAAATAACCGTGGAAACTTATGACAGCAATCCACAGACAGAGGAAGGGCACGGTTATGACGGTTATGGAAAAAGACAACAGCATGCTGACGGAACGGAAAATAGCGGAGTTTGAACAGTGCTTGAAGGCGGAGGAGCACCAGAAGGCCACCGTGGAAAAGTATCTGCGCAACATCCGCTTTTTTGCGTCCTGGTTACAGGGCGGGGAGATCACCAGGGAAGCTGTGCCGTCCTCTACGTTTTCTGCACTGTTTATAGATTTCTTTGATGCTGTATCTGCCACCCTGATAGCCATATTTGATTTTACTGCTTTTCTTAACCATTGCGATTGTCGTTCCGTGCAAGTTTATTGTCATGAAAAAGGAAAACGGCTATACTGTATGTAGACAGGCGGGCGATACCGAATGCGGAAATCTGGAAAAGGGATGCGCCAAAGCGCTTAAGCGGATGGAGGACCGCAGGTATGCCGCCGCCTTTGAACAGTAAAGAGTAAAGAGGCTCATAAAATATGGCGTGGCATTCTGCGAAAAAGAGTGTATGGTGGTAATGGGCAAGTGAAATATCCCGTAGGAATAAAGGAGGATTTTATGTACCGGGTGGCAATCTGTGACGACAATCAGGCGGATATCGATTATCTGAGAGGCTTTCTGGAAAAATGGGCGAGGGATTCGCAGACCGCCCTGCGGATCGAGAGCTTTCCGTCGGCGGAGGCCTTTCTTTTTCAGTATGAACAGGACAAGTCCTTTGACCTTCTGCTTCTGGATATCGAGATGGGAAAGATGAGCGGCGTGGAGCTGGCGGAGAGGATCCGCAAGGAAGACCGTCTGGTGCAGATCATCTTTATCACGGGCTACATGGATTATATCGCACAGGGATATGACGTGGAAGCGCTCCACTACCTGCTCAAGCCGGTGACGCAGGACAAGCTGCGCTCCGTCCTGGACAGGGCCGCAGAGCGCCTGGAGGGCAGGGAGAAGGAGCTGTGCCTTGCCGCCTCCGGCGAAGTGGTGCGGGTGCCGCTTCGGGAGATCCGTTATCTGGAGGTCTGGAAAAATTACGTGACCGTTTACGGACAGGATGCCTGCACGGTGAAAAAGCCGTTAAGCGAGTTGGAGAGAGAGCTGGACGGGCGGTTTTTCCGCACGGGAAGGTCGCAGATCGTAAATCTTCACTTTGTGAGGAAGATCACCAGGACGCAGGTGATTTTAAAGGATGGGAGGCAGCTTCCCCTCTCCCGCAGGCTCTACGAGGACATGAACCGGGCGATGATCCATTATTTTTGACGGAGGTCTCTATGCGGCTGCCAAAGCTATCATTTTGGGAAAAAAGAATCGACAGGCGGATTGCGGCTTACCAGAGCAGTCTTCTGGCCAGTCATTATGCCGAGGTGGAAAATATGTACCGGCAGATGCGGGGCTGGCGGCATGATTACCGGAACCATATCCAGGTTCTGAAAAGCTACCTGGCCATGGGTGATGTGCAGGCGGCTTCCGGTTATCTGGATGCCCTTGGGGAGGATCTGGACGCGGTGGATCTGGCGCTGAAGACGGGCAACCGTATGACGGATATCATTTTAAACAGCAAGATCTCTCTTGCAAGGTCAAAGGAGATCCGGGTGACGGCGGACGCCCATGTGCCGGTGGCGCTGTCCATCTCGCAGATCGACCTCTGCATCATCCTGGGGAATCTTTTTGATAACGCCATTGAGGCGTGCATGGCCCTGCCGGCGGATGAGAGGATGATACGGGTGTATATGGAGATGAAAAATACCCAGCTTTATATGTCCTTCACCAACAGCACGGCGCTCGGGAAGCAGAAGAAGGAGAACGGACGCTTTTTTTCCACCAAGGGCCCGGGGAGGGGCTGCGGGCTGGTGCGCATTGACACCATTGTGGAGCGGTATCAGGGCTATATCAGCCGCAACAGCGAGGATGGAGCGTTTACCACGGAGGTTTTGCTGCCGCAGTGAAATTACATAGGAAATAAAAGGATTTCCGTCTGTGCGCTCCGGGTCTGCCATAGCCCCGACCCGGAGCGCACAGGCGGAAATCTTTTGTCCCCCGTAGAGTGCATTTCGTCCCCGAAATATGCCTGCGGGGGATTTTTGTGCTATAGTTAACGGCAGAAAACGAAAAGGAGAGGATAGACCTGTGAAATCTGACAAAATCAAAATCTCCGGAAAATACGGAGTGTTTGACAATTCCCTGTTTATGATAAGGCAGGCCATGGAGACAAACCCTGCCGTGCTCTGGATGACGGTGCTGCAGGCCCTGCTGGTGGTGACGGCCTCGCTCCTGGAGCTGTACGGGGCGCCGGTGATCCTGGGAAGACTGGAGCGGCGTGAGAGCCTGGGAGAGCTCCTTGGCACCATCGGTTTCTTTTCCCTGGGGATCATGGGAGTCCATGCATTGTCCGCTTATCTGGAGAATAACCAGATGACGGTCCGGGTGCCGGTACGTCTTGGCATAATCGGCAAAATGTGGAAAAAGGTGGGAACCTGCTCTTATCCGGTGCGGGAGAGCCAGGACTTTATCCGTCTGTTTGCAAAGGCAACGGACGCTTCCATGGGAAACAGTTCGCCTGCGGAGGAGATCTGGAATACCTTTGCCGGGATCCTGCAGAATCTGCTGGGCTTTGCCATTTACCTGTATCTTCTGACTCATGTGGAGCCTGTGATCGTGACGGTGACTCTTATTGCGGCAGCAGCGGGTTTTCTGGTCAGCAGCCGCATCAACGGATGGGGATACCGGCACAGGCAGGAGGAGGCGCAGATCAAAAACCGGTTCTTCTACTTCCGGGATAAGGTGAGGGACCGCAGGCTGGCAAAGGATGTGCGCATCTTTGGAATCGGGGATTGGCTGGGGGAGCTTCTTGACAAGTGTCTGAAAGCCCAGGAAGATTTTCATCTGCGCCGGGAGCGGGCGTATCTTTTTGCGGACCTGCTGGATATTGCCCTAACCTTTCTGCGAAACGGGATTGCCTATGGCTGGCTTTTGCAGATGACACTTCGGGGGAATCTCGGCGTGTCAGAGTTTTTGCTGTATTTTACGGCGGCCAGCGGTTTTACCGCCTGGGTGGGCGGAATCATGGGCGGCTTTTCCAAACTGCACAGACAGAGCATGGAACTTTGCCATATCCGAAAGCTCTGCGATTATGAGGAGGTTTTCCGTTTCCGGGAGGGAAAATCTCTTGCGGGGGACCCGGGGAATGGCTGCACGATTGAGCTTAGGGACGTGACCTTCCGCTATCCGGGATCGGAGAGCAGCGTCTTTTCCCACCTGAATCTCACTCTTCATCCGGGAGAAAAGCTGGCGGTGGTGGGAGCCAACGGAGCCGGGAAAACCACTCTGATCAAGCTGCTTTGCGGTTTTTACGATCCAAGCGAGGGGGCGGTGCTGCTTGACGGTGTGGATATCCGTGAATTTAACCGCAGGGACTATTACCGGCTTTTTGGAGCGGTGTTCCAGGACTTTTCCCTGCTGGCCGGGGAGGTGGCGGAGAATGTGGCTTCCTTTGACGGGAAAACGGACATGGAAAGGGTGCGGGAATGCGTGGAAAAGGCGGGGCTCGGCGGGAAGATCGAGGGTCTTCCACAGGGGTATCATACCCATCTGTGCAAGGAAGTGTATGAGGATGCGCCGGAGTTTTCCGGCGGTGAGCTGCAGAGGCTGATGATGGCAAGGCTTCTGTACCGGGACAGCCCGGTGATGATCCTGGACGAACCCACTGCGGCCCTGGATGCTTTGGCGGAGAGCGACATTTATGAGAAATACCGGGATCTGACAAAGGGGAAGTCTTCTGTCTTTATCTCCCACAGGCTGGCCTCCACCCGGTTTTGCGACCGGATTATCCTTCTTGAGAAGGGAAGGATTGCGGAGGAGGGAACCCACGAGGAGCTGCTTTTACTGGGCGGGAGCTATGCCCGGCTGTTCGAGATCCAGAGCAAATATTATGTGGAAGGACCGGAAGCCGAAGGAAAAACGGGAAAGGGCGGTTTTGACCACAGGAAAGGAGAGCAGGAAGATGAAAAATAAGCGTAAGCGTGATTACGATGAGAAAAAAATTCCATGGACAGAGGCCTGGGCGCTCAACAAAAGGGCGCTGCTTCTCTGGCTTTCGGAATATCCAAAGCTCTTTGTCGTCACAGGATTCCATGCGCTTGCTGCGGCGCTGGTCCCTTATCTGACCCTCTATTTCTCCGCCCGCCTGCTGGACGAGCTGGCCGGGGAGAGAAGGCCGGAATTGCTGACGAAGTGGGTTATCGTCCTGCTTGCGGGGGATGCGGCGGCCTGTCTGTTAAAGGCCCTGCTTTTTCGATGGAGGCAGGCTCTTGCCGCCAATCTGTATTACCGCGGGGAGGTGCGCATCCTGCGCAAGCTCCTGTCCATGGACTTTGCGGCGGCGGACGACGCCTCCACCCAGGAACTGCTTGACCGGGTGCGGCAGAGAGAAATCTGGATGGATTGTGGCCTCGGAAAGGTATACTGGCAGTTTGCCAGTCTGACGGAGGAACTGTTTCGTATGGTGGGAGCTGCGGCACTCACCGCATCTCTGTTTCTTCTTCCGGTGCCGGATCAGGCGGGCTGGCTTACCCTGCTGAACCATCCGGCCTGCATGCTGGTTATGGCTTTGGTGATGATCGGAGTGATTCTGCTTTCCCCTTATCTCGCCACCCTGGGGGAGAGGCGAGTGTTGGCGCACGGGGAAGAGATGATGTTTGGAAACCGGTCCTACTTTTTCCGGATCGACCTGTTTCGGGAAGAGAAAAGGGCGCTGGATATGCGGATTTACAGACAGGATATTTTTGGCGTGGAAGAATACCGGAAGCTTACGGATCCCAAAACCGGCTTTATGTCCGGTCTGGGAAGGGATGCCAGAGGAAGGATGGGAGCTCTCTTTGCCATGTCCGAGGCGGTTTCCAGAAGCTTTTTGGGAGTGGCTTACCTGTTTGTGTGCCTGAAAGCTTTTGGCGGCGCTTTCGGGGTGGGGGCCGTGACACGCTACATCGGCGGTATCATGGCGTTTTCCACAGGGCTCTCGGGCATCCTTAAAGTGCTCGGGGAAGCGGCGGTGAACAGCGAGGCGCTCAAAATCACCTTTGAATTTCTGGATATTCCCAACGAGATGTACCAGGGAAGCCTGACCGTGGAGAAACGTTCCGACCGGAGGTATGAGGTGGAGTTTCGGAATGTGAGTTTCAAGTATCCTCACACGGAGAATTACGCACTGAAAAATATTTCCCTGAAATTCCGGGTGGGGGAGCGTCTGGCGGTAGTGGGAGAAAACGGCTGTGGCAAGACCACCTTTATTAAGCTTCTGTGCCGTCTGTACGATCCCACGGAAGGGATGATCCTGTTAAACGGCATTGATATCAGGAAGTACAATTACCGGGAATATCTGAGCGTGTTTTCCGTGGTTTTTCAGGATTTCCAGCTCCTTTCCGTGAGCCTTGGGGAAAATGTGGCCGCCGGGAGCTGGGACGGAACAGGGACGCCGCTGCCTGCCGGGCGCCGGTCAGGATGCGCAGGGAAGGAAGACGGCTATGACCGGGAGAGGGCCCTTGCCTGTGTCCGGATGGCGGGCCTCTCTCAGTGGCTTGACGCCCGGTCTGAGGGACTGGACACTATTCTTTACAGGGATCTGGATGAAAAAGGGGTGAAGATCTCCGGAGGGGAGGCCCAGAAGGTGGCGATCGCCAGAAGCCTGTACCACAATGCGCCCTTTATCATACTGGATGAGCCGACGGCGGCTCTCGACCCGGAGGCGGAGTATGAGATCTATACCAGATTTAACGAGATCGTGGGGGATCGGACTGCCATTTATATCAGCCACAGGCTTTCCTCCTGCCGTTTCTGCGATGAGATCCTTGTGTTTGGCGCAGGAGAGATCCTGCAGAGGGGGAGCCATGAGGAGCTTTTGCGGGACGGGGAGGGGATGTACAGCAAGCTGTGGAACGCACAGGCGCAGTATTACAGGAAGGGGTAGACGCGCAAGTCCATTGGCTTTAGAAAGGTGGGTTAAGGTAGCCGAAAGTGGTCATTATAGCGTTTTTGTCGGATGGGTTTCCTTTGTCGTATATTTTGATCTGATTGCCTAAGCTGATACAAGCAGAAAGATTGGGTCGGCGGCTTGCATTGACTGCCCCTTAACTGTATGTTAGGCTGTTTTCAGAGAATCATTGAAAACACTTGGTATCCGTGCGGAGGGCAAAAGAAAGATGGAAGACTGTTTACAATTATTTCACACACAGACAGCGGGCTGGTTCGAAGAAACGTTGGGAGAGCCTACCCAGGTACAGAGGCAGGCATGGCCTGCCATCGCCTCGGGAGGGCATGTGCTGGTATCGGCGCCTACCGGGACGGGCAAGACCCTCTCCGCATTTCTCGTGTTTCTGGACAGGCTCAAGGAGATGGCAGAGAAGGGGAGCCTGAAGCGGGAATTGTATTTGATCTATGTCTCTCCCCTTAAGTCCCTGGCGTCGGATATCCGTGAAAATCTGAAGCGTCCTCTCGAGGGCATTGGGGCAGACGGGCTCGTGGAGACGGCTATCCGTACCGGGGACACGGATCAGAGGGAGCGGCAGCGGATGGTGAGAAAGCCGCCTCATATCCTGATCATCACGCCGGAGTCCCTCTACCTGATGCTCACCAGCAAGACGGGGCAGAACGTGCTTTGCACGGCAAGGGCGGTGATTGTCGACGAGCTCCATGCCCTGATCGACACCAAGCGGGGCGCCCATCTGATGCTTTCCCTGGCCAGGCTGGACGCCCTGTGCGGAAAGCCTCTGCAGCGGATCGGGCTCTCCGCCACCATTGCGCCCCTGTCAGAGGCGGCAGAGTATCTGGCTCCGGAGCCGGTTCTCGTAGTGGCCCCTCCCATGGAGAAAAAGCTGGAGCTTCAGATTCTTGGCTCTTATGTGGACAGCAGGAGGAGAAAGGATCCGCTTTGGGAGAAGCTCTCAGAGGTGGTGTACCAGTACTGTCAGTCAAACCGGAGCGTCATCGCCTTTGTGGAGGGCAGGCGGTATGCGGAAAAGCTGGCATACTATGTGAACCTGATCGGCGGTGAGGATTTTGCCAGGGTTCATCACGGAAGCCTTTCCAGAGAACAGCGCCAGGAAACAGAGCAGGCACTGCGGGAGGGAAGGCTGCGTCTTCTGTGTGCCACCTCCTCCATGGAGCTGGGGATCGATGTGGGGGAGGTGGATCAGGTTCTCCAGGTGGGATGCCCCAGAACCGTTTCAAGCACCATGCAGAGGCTTGGGCGGGCGGGGCACAATCCGGGGCGCACCAGCGTCATGTATCTGTTTCCCAGGACTCCGGCCGAGAGCGTGCTGTGCGGGATGACTGCTCAGCTTGCCAGGGAGGGAAATGTGGAAAAGATCAACCCGCCCAGCGGATGTCTTGACGTGCTTGCCCAGCATCTGGTTTCCATGGCGGCTTTTAAGAGCTACGGGGTGGACGAGGTCATGGATATCCTGCCCAGGGCGTGGCCTTTCCGGGATGTGACAAGGCAGGAGGTAAAATCCGTGCTCTGCATGCTTTCGGGAGACTACGAGCACAGCCGGGATCTTCCGGTGCGTCCCAGAATTTTGTATGACCGAATCCATGAGAGGGTGGAGGGAGACGGCTACAGCCGGATGCTGGCCATCCGGGCGGGCGGAACCATTCCCGACAAGGGCCTCTACACCGTGAAGACGCAGGAAGGGGTAAAGGTGGGAGAGGCGGACGAGGAGTTTGTCTATGAGACCCGCAAGGGAGACCGTTTTATCCTGGGAGCCTTTGCCTGGAGGGTGGTCGATATTGGGAAGGACACCGTGACCGTGACCGGGGCGCCCGTGGAGGGCGCAAGGCTGCCTTTCTGGAAAGGGGAAATCAAGGGGCGGGACAAAGAAACGGGAGTAAGCTTTGGACGGATGATGCGCATGTTCCAGGAAGCGCAGGAGGAGGGAAAGCTTTTGGATGCCCTTTCCGGGCTGGGCCTGGATGAGGCGGCGGCCAGGCTTTCCTGCGGCTATCTGCAGCGGCAGATCGAAGCCACCGGGGGTCTGCCGGATGATCGGACCATTCTGGCGGAGCATTTCAGGGATCAGTCCGGGAACAGCCAGCTCATGATCCATTCCATATTCGGGCGCAGGATCAATGCGCCTCTTTCCCTGCTGGCAGCCAGGGCAGCGTCAGAGGAGATGGGCGAGAACGTGGGGAACGTGGATGAGGAAGACGGGTTTTTGCTCTATTCCTATGGAAAGGAAATTCTGCCGGAGGGGATTCTCTCGAGGATCCATCCGCAGACCTCTGCGGCGGTTCTCTCCGCTCTGCTGCCCGAGGCGCCGGTTTTTAACATGGCGTTCCGCTATAACTGCGGAAGAGCTCTGATGATGGGGACCCGGGGAAATGGAAGGCAGCCGCTGTGGATGCAGAGACTTCGGAGTGCGGAAATGCTGGATCAGGTGGTGCGCAAGGCGGATCATCCCCTGATCCGGGAGACCAGACGGGAATGCATGGAACAGCTCTGGGACGTGGAGGGGGTGCGGGAGCTGCTGGAAAAGATCCAATCCGGCGAAGTGATTGTGCGGGAGGTTTACACGCAGAGCGCTTCCCCCATGTCCCTGCCGCTGCAGTGGAGCCAGGAGGCCGCCGTGATGTACGACTATTCGCCTACCCCCAGAGGGATTCATGCGGCAGTGGAGGAGGCCCTGAAAGGGGAGACGGGGCTTATACGGCCAGGGGATGAGGAGCTTTCCGGTGTGCAGGAGAGGGAAAGGCTGCCAAAAGATGAAAATCAGCTGCATTCCCTGCTTATGGCGGAGGGGGATCTGGCCGCAGGAGAGCTGGAGATTCCCGTGGAATGGCTGGAGGAGCTGAATCGTGGCGGGCGGGCCCTTTATCTGGAACAGGGGCTGTGGATTGCGGCAGAGCAGCAGGAGGATTATGTGGCGGCTCTTTCCCTGTCGGAAAGGGAAAAGGCTCTTGCCATTGTGCGGCGTATGCTTCGGTACCGGGGAGGGGCCGGAGCAAGGCAGGTGTCGCTGCGCTATGGCTGGAATATGGAAGCGGCGGAAGGCCTTCTGGAGGAGCTGTGCGGGAGAGCGGAGACAGTAAAAGATGTGTCTGGCAGCGGGCCGGCCGTTTATTATCATGCAGAGCTCTATAAACGGGCCAGAATCAGAACGTTGAAAAACCGAAGGGCGGAGATTGCCACCTGCCCTGCCTGCGCCTATGCGGCGCTTTTGGCCGTGCGCCTTTCACCGATGCTTCCCCCTCAGGAAGGCGTCAAAATGGCGGTATCGGCCCTGGCAGGGACAGCTTATCCGGCGGCCCTATGGGAGGAAGTGATGCTTCCTGGGAGAGTGCGCGGCTTCCGGGAGGATTTATTGGACCGGTTTCTTGCCGAGGGGGAATACTTCTGGCATATGCAGGAGAAGGGAAAGCTCCGCTTTGACCCTGCGGATGATATTGACTGGGAGAAGGAACCAGAAATTCCCTGGGAAGAGCTTTCGGAGAAAGAGAGGCTGGTGGCGGAGGCGCTTTTAAAGAGAGGGGCCAGCTTTATGCAGGCCCTTGGCAGTGTGCTTTCGGGCGAATCCCCTTATGACACGCTGCTGTCTTTGATGGAAAAAGGGGTTGTCTGTGCAGACAGTTTCGTTCCGGTGCGTCTGTGGCTGGGAAAGGAGAAGGTGAAAAAATCTCCGGTGCGCCAGCGGGTGGGAGCAAAGGTAAAAGCGTTAACAGCGGGACGCTGGGATCTGGTAAGGCCCCTCCGAACCCTCACGGTTCAGGAGAGGATGGATCGCTGCTTTGGCCGCTATTCGATCCTCTGCCGTGAGACGGCGTCCGCCTGCGGCCTGCCCTTTCAGGAGGCCCTTAACTCCCTGCGGGTTCAGGAATACACAGGGCAGGTGAGGAGGGGCTATTTCGTGGAGGGATTATCCGGAGCCCAGTTTATCAGGCAGCAGGATTTTGGCGGGATCGTGGCCGCACTTTCCCATCCGGCCCAGGAGATAGTATGGATAAATGCGGCAGATCCCGCACAGCTGTGGGGAAAGGTGCTTTCCCACAGGGAAGGAAGCGCTTTTGTCAATGTTCCGGGAAACGCGGTGGCGCTTTGGGGCGGAGAGCCTGTTGCGGTTTTTGAAAGGCAGGGGGCGGTGCTTCGCAGCTTTCAGGACGAAGCGCTGGAAAGTGCCATAGCGCTGTTTGAAAAGGCATACAAAGGAGGCAGGATTTTCGGAGCAAGGAAAAGGATACAGGTAAGAGAGTATCCGGAAGCCGCCGCAGAAGCTCTTTTGGCCGGCGGCTTCAGCAGGGAGGTTCACGGATTCGCTATGTATCGATAGTAAGGAAAAATGGTATGTTAATGTTATGTTGCTGCATATTTGGGGTTCACCTTCTGTGCAGCAACATTTTTTGTGTATAAATGATGTTGGGGTCAAAAGGTATTTTGCCCCCTGATGCCTGCGGATTGTTTCGCACTTTGTGCTCTCACAATCCTGAAAACATTCAAAATCCGCCCTGTCGGGCTGCTTTTTCATGTTTTACGGGTCCCAAAGTCATGCACAGATATGCAAGTATATCATGCATGACCTTTTGACCCTGGCGTCATATAAATTGAATAATAGGTGAAATAAAATGTTAATAAAATGTTGATAAAATTAAAAAATAATTTCATAAAATTGTTGACATTGACCAAGGATGAGGATATAATATCATAAAAGATGATAATTAATAACAAAGCTGGTGAGTATATGGATGAGTATTTGGCTAGTTTAATGACAGAGAAAGTAAATGAAGAAACAACGCAGATTGATCAGTGCGACACGGCTGGCATTCTGCAGATGATCAACCGTGAGGATCGCAGGGTATCGGAGGCAGTGGAGAAAGTGATTCCGCAGATTGCCCAGGCGGTTGACATGATTACCGAGGCGATGAAGAAAGGCGGACGGCTGTTTTACTTCGGTGCGGGAACCTCGGGCCGGCTGGGAATACTGGATGCTTCCGAGTGTCCTCCCACTTATGGAGTGGATCCGTCTCTGGTGCAGGGCTATATCGCAGGCGGAGATCAGGCGCTTCGTACCGCGGTGGAGGGAAGTGAGGACAGTGAAGAACTTGGGAGAAGCGAGATCGGGGATCGGGGAGTGACGAGAGGGGATGTTGTGGTAGGCATTACGGCCAGCGGCCGGACCCCCTATGTGCTGGGAGTCGTACGGCAGGCGGCAAAGGTCGGAGCCAGGACAATCGGAATTGCCACGAATCCCAACAATCTTTTGCAGGAAGAGGTGGAGGTATGTATCACACCGGTGGTCGGTCCGGAGGTGATTACCGGATCTACCAGAATGAAGTCAGGTACGGCCCAGAAGATGGTTTTGAATATGCTGACCACGGCTTCGATGATCCGCCTCGGCAAGGTCTACGGCAATCGGATGGTAGATCTGAAGGCTTCCAATGTCAAACTGGTGGAGCGGGCCAAGAGGATTTTCAGCGACGTGACGGGGGAGCCGGAAACCGTAGCCCAAGAATATCTGGCGGCTTCCGGCATGGAGACCAAGCTGGCAGTCATGATGTTCTATTCCGGCCTGGATTCACGGGAAGCGGCACAAGTGCTTGAGGAGAACCGGGGAAGCCTCAGACAGGCGCTTTCCGCCATTTCGGACTAAGGAGAACCAAAAACTGACATGCAATACAGAAAAAGAAAGGGTTGCAAATGGAACGGACAAAGGTAAAAAGGAAAGTAAATCCAGTTCACGGCAGAAAAATGTGGAGAGAGATCTGGCGGGCAAGGTACGTGTATCTGCTGATCCTCCCGGTGGTTATCTATATGCTGCTTTTCCACTACTGGCCGATGTATTGGCTGAAGATGTCGTTTTACGACTACAAGATTTTTAAGGGGTTTGACGGAAGTGAGTTCCTGGGCCTTGAGAATTTCAGAAAGCTCTTCGAGATGAAAGATTTCTGGAAAATGATAAGAAACGTTCTGGTGCTTAATCTGTACTCTCTGCTGTTCTGCTTTCCGGCACCTGTTATTTTGGCCGTTATGCTAAATGAGCTGCGGGGAGCAAAATTCAAAAAGGCAGTGCAGACGATCACCTATCTTCCTCATTTTATTTCCATGGTGGCGTTCGTGGCGCTCATTACCACCTTTGTATCGCCTTCCACAGGAACCATGGGAAGTATTATGCGGGCTTTTGGCAGGGAACCGATCTATTTTCTGGGGGACGAGAAATATTTTCGTGCCATCTGTGTCATATCCGGTATCTGGCAGGGAACAGGCTGGGGAGCCGTGGTTTATCTTTCGGCTCTCACGTCGATCGATTCGAATCTTTACGAGGCGGCAATGGTGGATGGAGCAAACCGCTGGCAGAGGCTTTTGCATGTGACGCTGCCTGGAATCAGCACGACGATTATTATCATGCTGATTCTGAAGGTCGGAACCATGGTGTCCGTTGATTTCGAGAAGGTATATCTTCTGCAGAATTCCGCAAATCTATCCGTATCGGAGATGCTTCAGACCTGGATCTACAAGCGGGGCCTTATCAAGTATGATTACGGTCTTGCCACGGCGGCCGGGCTGTTCAATTCTATTATAGCCATGGTGCTTGTGACTATTTCAAATCATTTCAGTAACAAATATTCCGAGACGGGAATCTGGTAAAGGACGCGGGGGCCGCCTGCGCGGCGAATCGAGGGAGACGGATAATGGATAAGGGAAAAAAGAAGTGGAGAAAAAATGATATAACGGTTGAAGCGGTTCTTGTGCTGATTTTCACGGTTATCTGTGTGGTAACGCTCTATCCGATTTTAAATGTGCTGGCAATCTCTTTGAGTGCGGACGGTTATGTGCTGCGGGGAGACGTGACGTTCTATCCAAAGGAGCTGACGCTTACCGCCTATGGAGCGGTCATGAAAAATCAACAGATATTGAGATCCTTTGGCAATTCGATCTTTATTGCGGGGGTGGGCTGTATCGTCAGCCTTGGAGCGACGCTGCTGGCGGCGTATCCCATTGCCTGCTGTCGTTTTCCGGGGAAAAAGCTCTATTCCATTTTCCTGTTGCTTCCCATGTGGTTCAGTGCGGGAACGATTCCGGCCTATATGTGTATCAACAAGCTGGGACTTGTTAACAGCTACTGGTCTCTGATACTGAGCGTGCTGGTAGTCCCCTATAATGTACTGATCCTATCCAGCTTTCTTCGGGGCCTGCCGAAGGAGATTCTGGAATCAGCCAGAATTGACGGCGCAGGGGAGATCCGCATTATGGTGCAGATTGTGTTTCCGCTGTCGAAGGCGTCCCTTGCCACCATAGGCCTTTGGGTGATTGCGGGACACTGGAATGACTATATGAAGCCGTTAATGTACATTACGGATTTTAATAAATTTACCTTACAGCAGGTTCTTCAGGATATTGTCCTGAATGCCAACGCTGTGAAATACGAACTTGGAAATGCGACTACGGCGACTACGGCAGGAGCGGCGCTGGCGGACCAGCTGAAAAACGCAGTGCTGATTGTATCCATGATTCCCATGCTGGTGATCTATCCGTTTATTCAGAAGTATTTTGTGAAGGGCGTCACGCTTGGCGCGGTAAAGGGGTGACATTTGGCGGTATGATCCGCTTGGTGTATAGGTAGGCAAAAGAAAAGGAGGAACTTATTATGCAGAGGAACAAAGTAAATCGTATTCTGGCATTGGCGCTGTCCGCAGTGATGGCAGCGGGTCTTGTCGGGTGCCAGAGCGGCGGAAATAACTCGCAGTCCGCACCGGAAAAAACGCAGGAGGAAGCGGCGGGGGATCAAAAGGAGCAGGAGGCTTCCGATTCCGGATCACAGGATGAGGGTTCCGGGGATGCGGAATCGGAAAATATAAGCTTTTCCGTGTTCGGCAATATTTGGGATCCCTATCCGGAAAGCTCCGATATCTATGATAAATGGCAGGAGGAGACCAATACGACAATCAATTTTGAGTGGACACAGGCTGACAGCTTTGAGACGCAGCTTGCGGCAAAGGTATCCTCACAGGATCTTCCGGACGTGATTCTTACCGAAACGCCCCAATCTCTCATTGACGAGGGCGTGCTGGTTCCGATTACGGAATATCTGGAGAAGGATTGCCCCAATTTTATGGGGATGTTGAATGATGCGGATATGGCGTATCTGACAAATGTGAATGACCAGGAAGTGTACGGTATGGCGCTCATTATGGATATCCGAGGAGCGTACAGTACGGCGATCCGGTCCGACTGGCTGGACAATCTCGGCTTGGAACAGCCAAAGACCTGGGAAGAGTGGGTAAATGTCTGGACCAAATTCAAGCAGGAGGATGCGAACGGCAACGGCAATGCCAATGATGAGATCCCGCTGGCGGTGGAATATGCGAATTTCTATATGCTTGAGAGTATTTTCGGGATCAACAGCAACGGGTATTTTTCCGTGGAAAACGGTGAATATATTTATGACCCGGAAAATCCCAAGTACGAGGCGTTCCTTGATGGAATGCGGCAGCTGTATGCGGATGGAATCCTGTATCAGGAGTACATTACCTGTGATGCGGCCCAGCTTAGCACGATTGGCTCGAACAATACGCTGGGAACCATGGTAAACTGGGCGGAGCAGGCAAAGCTTCTCGCTCTGGCAAGCCGCGAAGTGGATGAGGACGCTCTGTTCTCCTGCATCACGCCGATTACGGGACCTGACAAAGCGGCAGGTATTCCTGCCCGCGCAAAGGTTCAGCCCAAGATTTATTTTACGAGAGCGGCGCTCGAGAGCGGAAAGCTTGAGAGGATTCTAAAGGCTCTGGACTGGCTTTTCAGTGAGGAGGGTATCCTGCTGACCAATTATGGAATTGAAGGAACCCACTATGAAATGGTGGATGGGAATCCGGTTGTGAAGGAGCCTTACAATGCAGACTTTGCCACGGCCAGATCCTATGGACTGATTCCGTCCCCGATTATTTACTGTTTCCTGACCGATTCTTACATGCAGTATCTGATGGGAGCCAATACGTATGAGGATCTGGATGAAACGGGCAAATCCTTTGTGGACGGCCTGAATATCAACGATGATTATTTTTATGACAAGGCGCCTACGCTCACGACGGATGCCTATATGGAATACAACGAACTGTTAGAGCAGCAGATCTCCCTGCGTGACCAGTACATTATGGGAAAAATCGATAGGGATACGTATAACCAGCAGTATCAGGAGCTGAAGGATTCCGGATTACAGCAGATTATTGACGAGGCGGCGCAGGCTTACAAGCTGATAACGGAATAGAGCAGGCGGTCTCAGGACGGAAAGGATTGACAGAAAGGGCTTTTACAGAACAGGACTGTAAAGGCCTTTTCTAAAACACAAGAAGGGAGAAGATTCGAAGATGAAGACGATTTTGGGGCTTGACCGCATAGAAGAGAAAAAGGCCTTGTTTGAAGGAAAAAGAATCGGGCTTATCACAAATTACTCGGGCGTGGATTCTTTGTGGAGACTGAATGTGGATATTTTTGCGGGTCTTGGTTTTACCATAGCAAAACTGTTTACGCCCGAGCATGGAATGTACGGCGCCGTGGCCGGGGAGAAGGTGGAGGATGGCGTTTATCCAAAGTATCAGATTCCCATTCTTTCCCTGTACGGAGAAAAGAGAAAGCCTTCCTGCGAGGATTTCGAGGGGCTGGATCTTTTGGTCTATGACATTCAGGATGTAGGACTTAGATATTACACGTTTCTTTATACCATGATTTACTGTATGGAGACTGCTTCCCGGTGCGGGCTCCCCTTTGTGGTTCTGGACCGGCCCAATCCCCTGGGAGGAGAACAGATCCTGGGAGGAAGAATGCAAAAGGAGCTCGGTTGTTTTGTGGGAGATTATGAGCTTCCCGTCCGTTACGGACTCACCTGCGGGGAGCTTGGCCGCTATTACAGGAAATATGCGGGGTTGGATCTGGATTATACCGTGATTGCTCTGGAAAATTATACGAGAGGGACACGCTATCCGGATACGGGCCTTTTGTGGAATACCCCTTCGCCTGCCCTGCCGGATTATGAGAGCGTGATCTGCTACAGTGGGGGATGTTTTATGGAGGCGACCAATATCAGCGAGGGAAGAGGAACACCCAGGCCTTTCCAGATCTACGGCGCTCCCTGGATGAACATGGATGAGCTTTATGAAAGGCTTTCCGGGCAGAGGAAGCGAAAAGATTTCGCACTTCGAAAACGCAGCTTTGTGCCCGCTATGGGGAAATACCGGGGAGAGCTCTGCTTTGGCGTTGAGTTCGCACCTCTGAGTGTGAAAGCGGACTTTATTCCGGAAGCGCTCTCTCTGATCAGGACGGTTAAGCAGCTGTATCCGGAGCAGTTTGAACTTCGCGGATTTGAGGGAGAGAACCATATGAGGGCGTTGACGGGAAGTCAAAAAGCGGAAGAATACCTGGACGGAGAGCTGGAATTGGATGAACTGATGGAAGAGTGGAGCCGGGAAGCGGAAGAATTTGCGGAAGAGAGCGAAGAGTGCCGAATCTATCGATAGGACGGAAGAAAAGTCTGGAGGGTGCGGATGAAGGGATATTATATAGGTATGGACGGCGGCGGTACGGGGACAACGATCCTGGTTTCCTCCGGGGGGAGAGATCTGTGCCGTATAGAGGCGGAAGGCCTGAATTACAACAGCTTTGGGCAGGCGGGAGTCACAAAAACCCTGGAGCATGTGGCGGCGGCACTGAAGGAAAAAGGATTCGAACCGGCCTGCTGTCTTGGGGTGGGGATTGGCTGTGCCGGTGTCAGTAATCCTGCGGCCAAAACCCTTATCAATGAGAAGATGCTGGAATTTGGTTATACGTGTCCTGTCTTTGTTTTTGGGGATCAGAGAGCGGCAATGTACGGGGCCCTGGAGCGGGAGGATGGAATTCTCCTGATAGCGGGAACCGGTTCGATCTGCCTGGGACAGGCCGGAGGGGGAAAAGAGGAATACTGCGCAGGGGGATTTGGGCATTTGATTGACGACGAGGGAAGCGCCTATGCTCTTGGCAGGGATATTTTGAGTGCCGTTGTGAGAGCGGAAGACGGCAGGGAGGAAAAAACCGTTCTTAAAGACGCAGTGTATGAAAAGCTGGGGATTTCCTCCATCCCTGAAATAATCGAATATGTTTATGCAAGGGAACGTGTGAAAGGAGAGATCGCAAGCCTGGCTATGCTTCTCGGCGATCCGGAAATCAGAAAAGACGCGGCGGCAGTGCGGATTATGGAAAAAGCCGCAGGAGAGCTCTCCCGCCTGGTTTTGACCGTTCTCGCTAAAATGCAGAATCAGGGGAGGGAGAAGGGGGTTCCGCTTGTGCTGCATGGCAGTGTCCTGAAAAGGAATGAGCGGATAAGAGAAGAACTCCTGAAAGCTCTTGAGGAAAACTGCAAGAAAAAAGCGCGCCGGGCCGGGAGCCGGATGCCTGCCCTGCCGATATGGATTGCGGATGCCAAAAAGGATGCGGTACACGGTGCGGTGGGGCTGGCTGAAGCCATGCGGGCATAGAATCCCTTATTTTTCCTTTGTCCTTTTGGAGCGGACTTTGATGATCGAGTAGCTTTTTTCCAGATGATTCTCGATTTTGGCATAGTCATGGTTGGCGACCGTGGTAAAGAGAATATCTGACAGAAGGAGCTGGGCGATTCGGGAGCTGGTGGCCCCGCTCCTTTTATAAATTTCGGGTGAATCCATATAAAGGACGTGATCGCACTTTTCTGCCAGTGAATTCAGGGAATGTCTGGTAATGCCGATCACTGTGGTCTTATTTTCTTTCAAAATGTCAGCGGCCTCCAGAATTTCCGGCGTTTCTCCGGAATTGGAAAAGAGAACGGCGACGTCCTTGTCCGCGCTGGTTGCCATAAAGGTGAAGGCAATGTGATAATCGGAAGCATAGTTTACCGTGTAGCCAATGCGCAGCAGCTTTTGGTAGAAATCGCTGGCCACCAGCCCGGAAGCGCCAACTCCGAAAAGGTTGACGGTTCTGGCGCGGATGATATGCTGGGCCGCGGTCTCCATCAGCTCCTCGTCGAACAGACGATGGGTCATGCGAATGGCCTCAATATAGCTGTTGCACACGTTTTCGGCCATGGCAGAAACGGAAGCAAAATCCTCAATATCCGTAAACCGGATGGTTGGCTTGTTTACGGATGCTGTGGATTTACTGGTCTCGTCAAAAACAGCCTTTTTCAGGCCTTTCATTCCGCTGTAACCCATGGACTTGCAGAAGCGGACCCAGGCGCCCTGGCTCGTGCCGGACATCTCAGCCAGAGCGGCCAGAGGATATTTGAAGATGTCCTCTTTGCTTTTCATAAAATAGTCGGCAGCGAGCTGCTCCGATTTGCTGATTTCAGGATAGATGCTTTTCGCTTTCAGTTCAATTCCGGTCATGGGAGGTTCGCCTTTCTGCGCATTTTGGAATGAAAAAATTTACAAATTTATTATAGGTGATTTCCGGTTTAAAAGCAACAAGGAGGAGAATTCTATGATATATAGAGCGGATCATCGGTCGGTAAAGGTGATGGGAAGAACTCTGTACAAAGGAGGCGTGCGGTATCTGGGCAATTCCGCTTCCTATATTGAGTTTTCCTTTACCGGCACAAGGGCGTCGGCCCGTCTCGTGGTTTCCAATGATGCGGATACCTCCGAAATGAGAGCCTGCATGGCGGTGATCGTGAATGATGAGGAGGATAAGGCAAAGAGGGAGGTCCTGGCAGACGGCGAATGGGAAATGGAGCTCTTTGTCTGCGAAAGACCGGAAACCGTAACAATCCGGCTGCAGAAGCTTTCGGAATCCAAATATGGAATTGTGGGGATCCGGCAGATACAGACGGACGGGGAGATTTTCCCGCTTCCTTACAGGGAGCGGAGAATTGAGTTTGTCGGAGATTCCATCACTTGTGGATATGGGGTGGAGGGGAGACGGGATGGAGGGTTTGCCACCAGGGAGGAAAATCCTTTAAAGGCATATGCGGCACGGTGCGCAAAGGAACTCGGGGCGGATTATCAGCTGGTGGCAAGAAGCGGTATCGGGGTGCTTTCCAACTGGATTGAGGCTTCAAGACAAACCCCGGATACAGTGGACCTGATGCCGGATCTGTATCCGTATACCGATCTCTATGCCGGCAGGGCGCTGGAGAGAGTGTGGCCGTCTCCTTTGAAAACGGGCCGGCAAAAGCCGGGTACTTTGAGGGAGGGGGAGTGGGAACTGTGGGACGCATCTGCATTCCGTCCCCAGCTGGTTGTGATTCATCTGGGAAATAATGACGCAAGCTATGTGAGAGAGGATCCGGAAAGAGAGCGTGCGTTTGAGAGGGAATACGCCAATTTTTTGAAGCAGGTACAAGAGCGAAACCCAGATGCGGCAATTCTCTGTGCTCTTGGCCTGTTTGGCCCAGAGCTTTGCCCTGCGGTAAGGCGGTGTGTAAGAAAAGCAGGGGGAAACGTCTTTTTCTTTCAGTTTCCCAGGCAGGATCCGAAAGACGGACTGGGAACGGGGGATCATCCCGGCCCCCTCTGCCAGCAAAAGGCATCCGGCCTTCTCACAGCACAAATCCGCAGGATCATGAACTGGCCTCCTGCTCATACAGATGATAATAGGCTTCCCGGCGGCCTTCCTCAAAGGCTTCCCTGAGGATTCTGGCGATCTCTTTGTCGCGCAGTCTTGCGGTCAGAAGGGGGGAAAAGCGTCTTCCCTCTAACAGGATGGCCTCCCGGACCGCCTCGGCATACGTCTTTTTTGCGCCGAAATGAAGCTGGCCCATGCTGGTTATGCTGTCCAGAAAGTCCGTGATTCCGATGATATCCACCATCTGCCGCTGGGGACATTCCAGCCGCCGGTAGGAGCCGGGGTAGCCCCTGGAACCGTCGTACCAGGAATGGTGCCCGTGGGCCGCCTCGGCATAGAGCCGCGTTGAGGGGCGCTGGGACAGGCTCATATTTCCCGCCACCGTGTGAAGCTTTGATATTTCATATTCCTCTGCAAACCATTGTCTGGAGATCTGGGTGTACAGGCTTATGAAATTAAGATTTCCCACATCATGAAAGAGACCGCACTGCATGGCGTAATCAAGGACGGCTGCCTGCTTTTGCTGCGGATCTTTCACTGCCCGGATGTGATCGATATCATCAAAATAGGACGGCTCCTCGGAAAGGATGATCCGGCAGAAGGCACAGGATGCCTTTCCCACCATGTAGGAGTGCACATAAATATCGGGTGCGAAGAGGATCAGGAGCTTTTGCAGGAATTCGCCGTAGGAAATGCCGTCCCCGGTTTCCACGAAGGTGCAGGACAACTGCCGCAGGTAGAAGAAGAGGGACTCGTTTCCCGCAGCCTGCGGAAAGATCCGCAGGTAATCGAGGATCTTCTGGTAAAGGCTTTCGACATAATCTTTTTTCCGGGGAAGCCGTTCCGGGTATTCCTGCAGATACTGGCAGTAAAAGGCCGGGATGGATATGAGGCCGTACATGTTGTCCGGGGAAAAATCGTGAATATCCGTCTCGTCCATCAGCTGCTCCATTTTGGACAGCAGGCCGTCCAGGGTGTCCAGGCCGCAGTAATAATTGATGGAAGCATAAGAGAAGGCGGAGCGGAGGGGCGGCTTCTGGCTTTGCTCTGCGGCCTCCCGGATCATGCGCTCATAGACGATATAGACGGAGTCCATGAGAGCGGCGATGTCTTCGGGAGCCATAACTTCGGTTTTGCTGCGGGATATGCTGGAGGCCATCTGCTGGTGTGTCATGTAGATAAAACGCTCCCAGGGCAGACCGGGTTCCTTCTCCTGATAGGAGCTGTCCTGCAGGATTTCCAGCGTCTGTCTGGTCAGCCGGATCTTTTCCCCCGGTGATCGGAAATGCCCGAGGGAGATATTTGCCCGCGAGCGCAGAATGTACCCTCTGGTTTGGGTATCTTCGATTTCGTCATAATATTTCAGGTAGGCGGCGGCTTCCGTAAAGCACAGACGCATTTTGTGGGTGTATTTTTCCGCTTCCGTGGTCTCAAGCCCCACCATTTTATTACACAGGTTGTTCCGGCCGATTCCAAGCCAGTATAGTTCCTGAATCATCTGTTTTTTGTCCCTGTTAAGACGGGCCAGGCTGAGCAGGGCCTGATGGATCTGGCAGAACAGTCCGCCGTCCACCTCGTTCGTGCCTGCAAGAAGGCTGGAGGCGAACTCTCTCAGGCTGGCAAGCTCCTGTGCGCCCGCCTCGAAGAGATGCTCAAGCGTGGGCTGCAAGCCTTCCCGCAAAAGCTCCATGTTCCGGTTTGTCTTTTGCTCCGCTTCCTGCCTGTCCGCAAGCAGTTCTTCCAGATATTCCTCAAAGGATCTGCCGCCCGGGCTTTTGTGTGCGGTGAGAGCGGCGATATCTTTTACGTTTGCAATATATTCTTCCTGATAAGACTGCATGATGTTTCCACTCTTTCTCCCATACATGGCAATGCGTTCTATTCCTGCGAGGGTGCTGACTTGAGAAGCCTGTGCAGAATTTCCTGCAGGTGTTCCAGATCCACCGGCTTGGAGAGATGTTCGTCCATCCCGGCGTCTTTGGAACTGCGGATATCCTCCACAAAGGCGTTGGCGGTCATGGCCACGATCCGGACGGTTTCGGCATCCGGCCTTTGCAGGCTCCGGATCCGGCGGGTGGCCTCATAGCCGTTCATCACCGGCATCTGGACATCCATGAAGATCACGTCAAAGTGATGCGCACAGGATGCCTGGAAGGCAGCCACTGCCTGCGCCCCGTCGTCAGCCGTCTCCACCTGTACGCCGATCATGGACAAAAGCTCCACGGCGATCTCCTGATTCAGCTCATTGTCCTCCACAAGAAGAACGTGAAAGGAGCCGTAGTCCGTTCCGCACTGGGAACCTGTCTCCTCCTGCTCTGCGTTGATCAGAGGAATCAGGGTCTTAAGGAGCCTGCTTTTAAAAAGAGGACAGGGCACGAAGGCGTTGACGCCGGCGCGGGACGCCCGGTATTCGATCTGGGCCCAGTCCGCTTCCGATACAAGGAGGATGGGAAACTGGCTTCCCGCAAGCTGGCGCACATGGGAGGCCAGCTCCAGGCAGGGCATATCCGCAAGCGACTGTCCGAGCAGCATGGCGCAGGGCATCCTGTCCTCGTATTTGGCCTCCGTCAGATAAGTGACGCAGGAAAGGCCGGATTTTTCCACTACCGGTACCATGCCGCAGTCCCGAAGACATTCTTCCAGCTGGTCGGAGAGACTTTCGCCGCTCTCCGCAATGAGAACGGTCTGATTCTGAGGGCAGCTGAGATCATCGCTTTTTGCGGTGATGCCGAGAGGCAGGGTGATCCGAAAGAGGCTTCCCTCTCCAAGTCTGCTTTCCACCCGGATCTGGCCGTCCATGCGGTCAATCAGGTTTTTCACAATGGACATGCCAAGCCCCGTCCCCTCGATCTTGCTGGTGGCCTCGTTGTGAACCCGCTCAAAGGGCAGGAAAATCCGTTCCAGAAATTCCGGGCTCATTCCCATCCCATTGTCCTGGCACAGAAAATCGAGAAAGACGGTATCCGCCGCCGTCCGCTGCGCTTTGACTCCTTCCGGGAAATGTTGGTCGAAGCGCACGCGGATGCATCCCTCCTCCTGAGTATATTTTACGGCGTTTCCTATAATATTGACCAGAATCTGCCGAACACGCAGGGAATCGCCGATCAGGTTTTCCTCATGGATCCGTCCGATTTCCAGCTGAAGGGACTGCCTTTTCTGCGCCGCCTGAGGCCGGAGAATCACGGCGATATCGTGAACGAGATCCGGAAGGGAGAAGGGTTCCCTGCCAAGGGTCAGGCGCCCGCTGTCGATCCGGGACATATCCAGAACATCATTCACAAGACTCATCAGATGGGAGGAGGCGGTCTGGATTTTTAACAGGCAGTCCTGTACCCGGGCTTTTTCGTCGATATGGGAAAGCCCGATAGCGGTCATGCCCACAATGGCGTTCATCGGCGTCCGGATATCGTGGGACATGTTGGATAGAAAGGTGCTCTTTGCGCGATTGGCAGCCTGCGCCGCATGAAGGCTCTCCTCCAGCTTATCGATTTTTTTCTCCAGTGTGGCGATTTCCCTTTCGGCCTCTGCGGCGTGCCGCAGATGATCCTGTCCGCTTTGCGTTTGCTCTGTCATGGCGTGTCCCTCACATGCACTTTAGGTGATTGAAATTCTTCGTGCTCATTATAACATACTTTAAATAAGGAATGCACGAAAAAATAGTCCGGGTAAAGTTCGTATATGGGAATGATTGTTATTTTTCACGGGTCAGGAATGCGCACCGGCTGCGCATTCCGTGAGAATATGATTCAGTGTGAGGGGCGATTTTTGCGTAGCAAAACTTGGAATATCGCCCCGAATGTTACTATGAGCGGCTTCCAAGCCGTGAATGGTAACGAATGATTTTGATTTCCTGGGGGGAATTACTTGACGTGTGGGGTCACATGTCATAAAATAATCGGTGAATGTTTAAGGAGAAAAAGCGCACAGAGAGCTGGAAAAGCGGAAAGGAAGAAGACTATGGCGGTCAGGGTAATGACGATCGAGGACTATGAGGGCGTATATGATCTGTGGATGACCATCAGGGGATTTGCCATGCGCAGCATTGACGATTCCCGGGAAGGGGTGGAACGGTTTCTTGAGAGAAACCCGAACACCAGCGTGGTGGCGGTGGAGGATAACCGAATCGTGGGAAGCATTCTCTGCGGCCATGACGGAAGAAGAGGCTGCCTGTACCATGTGTGTGTGCATGAGGATTACCGGATGCGGGGAATTGGCAAGAGCATGGTGGTTCACTGCATGAAGGCCCTGGAAAAGGAGCATATCAGCAAGGTTTCCCTGATCGCCTTCACCAAAAACGACGTGGGCAACGCTTTCTGGCGCAGAGTCGGATGGACGAAGAGGGAAGATCTGAACTATTACGATTTTGTATTAAATAAGGAAAATATTGTGAACTACAACAAATAGCAAAGAGGCATGCAGGATTTTGGATGGCGGGGAAAGCGCCCGCCGCAAAAACGGAGGAATCGTATGAGGATTATAACAGGAGGAGTGACTGCGGCAAAAGGCTTTGAGGCGGCAGGCGCGGAAGCGGGAATCAAATATAAGGACCGGAAGGATATGGCAATGATCTACAGCAAGGCACCCTGCGTTACTGCGGGAACCTTTACCAGCAACGTGGTGAAGGCGGCCCCCGTGCTCTGGGATCAGAAGGTGGTGGAAAAATCCCCCTTCGCTCAGGCGGTGATTGTCAATGCGGGAATCGCCAATGCGGGCACCGGAAAGGAAGGCTATTCTTACTGTGAGAGGACGGCCGCGGCCGCGGCCCGGGAGCTGAAAATCCCGGAGGACTCTGTGCTGGTGGCTTCCACCGGGGTCATCGGCATGCAGCTTCCCATAGACCGGATCGAGGCGGGAATAAAAAAGCTTGCCAGGGCAAAAGCGGACACGAAGGAAGCGGGAGATCTGGCGGCGGAGGCCATTATGACCACGGACACACACGCCAAGCAGGCGGCGGTTCAGATTGAAGTGGGAGGAGCGACGGTGACGATTGGGGGCATGTGCAAGGGCTCCGGAATGATTCATCCCAACATGTGCACCATGCTGGGCTTTCTCACCACGGATGCGGTGATTTCCAAAGAGCTCCTTGCAAAGGCCCTTCGGGAGGACGTGACCGATACCTTCAACATGGTTTCCGTGGACGGGGACACCTCCACCAACGACACGCTGCTTATCCTGGCAAACGGCATGGCGGAAAATCCCGAGATTCTGGAAGGAACCCGGGAGTATGCGGTTTTTCAGGAAGCCCTTCACTATGTCAACGAGACCCTTGCAAAGATGATGGCGGGGGACGGCGAGGGAGCCACCGCCCTGTTTGAGGTAAAGGTGATCGGCGCGGCGGCAAAGCAAGAGGCCAGGACGCTTGCCAGATCCGTGGTCTCATCCAGCCTGTGCAAGTCGGCAGTTTATGGACATGACGCCAACTGGGGGAGGTTTCTGTGCGCCCTTGGCTACAGCGGCGTGAACTTTGACCCGGAAAATATGGAACTGTATTTTGAGAGTGCGGCCGGAAAGCTTCTGGTTTATAAGGACGGGGCGGGCGCCGCCTACAGCGAGGAGAAGGCTTCGGAAATCCTGTCGCAGCCGCAGGTTACGGTAATTGCGGATATGAAGGCGGGAACCCACAGCGCCACGGCCTGGGGGTGCGATCTGACTTATGATTATGTGAAGATCAATGCGGATTACAGGAGCTGAGAGGAGAAGCTTATGAATAAGGACATGGAGCAGGTAATGAAAAAGGCGGAGGTGCTCATCGAGGCGCTTCCCTACATACAGAAATTCAACCGAAAGATTATTGTGGTGAAATACGGCGGAAGCGCCATGAGCAACGAGGAGCTGCAAAGAAACGTGATCAAGGACGTGACCCTGCTTAAGCTGGTGGGCTTTAAACCCATTATCGTACACGGCGGCGGTAAGGAGATCAGCCGCTGGGTGGGAAAGGTCGGCAAAGAGGCGCAGTTTGTGAACGGCCTTCGGGTAACCGACGAGGAGACCATGGAGATTGCGGAGATGGTTCTTGGCAGGATCAACAAGCAGCTGGTCACCATGGTGCAGGAGCTTGGCGTAAAGGCGGTTGGCGTCAGCGGCAAGGACGGGGGGCTGCTTCGGGTGGATCGGAAATATGCGGACGGCAAGGATATCGGCTTTGTGGGGGATATCCGCAGAGTGGATCCCAAGATCCTCTACGATCTTCTGGAAAAGGATTTCCTCCCCATCGTTGCGCCCATAGGACTGGATGAGGATTTTGTCACCTACAATATCAATGCGGATGACGCGGCCTGCGCCATCGCCAGGGCCGTGGGGGCGGACAAGCTGGTGTTCCTTACGGATATCGAGGGGCTGTACCGGGATATCAACGACAAAGCCTCCTTTATTCCCCGGATTACGGTTTCGGATGCGGATGCGCTGATCAGCGACGGCTTTATCGGAGGCGGTATGCTTCCCAAGCTGGAAAACTGCACCTCGGCAGTGAAAAACGGCGTGAACAGAGTCCACATTCTGGACGGACGGATTCTTCATTGCCTGCTCCTTGAGATCTTTACCAACGAAGGCGTGGGAACCATGATCCTGCGGGATGAGGACAGGCAGCTTTTGGAGGAAAACAACTGAGAGGGAGGGAAAAGACTATGTCTATGCAGCAGTATATTGAGGAAGCGGAGAAGGCCCTGCTTCACACCTACAACCGTTATCAGGTGGTTTTAGATCGGGGGGACGGCGTTTATCTGTATGATATCGATGGGAAAAGATATCTGGATTTCTGCGCCGGTATTGCGGTGTTTGCCCTTGGGTATAATAATAAGAAATACAATGACGCCTTAAAGGCCCAGATCGACAAGCTGATCCACACCTCCAATTATTATTATAATGTGCCGGCCATTGAGGCGGCGGGGAAGCTGAAAAAGGTATCTGGAATGGATCGGGTGTTCTTTACCAACAGCGGTGCGGAGGCCGTGGAGGGCGCCATCAAGGCGGCCAGGAAATACGCCTATCTGAAGGATGGTGCCACGGATCACGAGATCATTGCCATGGAGCACTCCTTCCACGGAAGAACCATGGGAGCGCTGTCCGTTACAGGAAATCCCAAGTACAGGGAAGCTTTCGAACCCGGGATCGGAAATATCCGGTTTGCCGAAATGAATGATTTTGACAGTGTGATGCGGCAGGTGACAGACAAGACCTGTGCCATTTTGTTTGAGACCGTGCAGGGAGAAGGGGGAATTTATCCGGCTCGGGAGGAGTTCCTTAAGAGGGTGAGGGCTCTTTGCAACGAGAGAGACATTCTCCTGATTCTGGACGAGATTCAGTGCGGCATGGGAAGGAGCGGCTTCATGTATGCCTGGCAGAAATACGGCGTGAAGCCGGATATCATGACCACGGCCAAGGCTCTTGGCTGCGGCGTTCCGGTGGGGGCTTTTCTCATGACGGAGAAGGTGGGAACCCACTCTCTGGTGAGCGGGGATCACGGAAGCACCTACGGCGGAAACCCTCTGGCAGGTGCGGCGGTTAATGCGGTGTTTGATTTATACGAGGAGAACCATGTCCTGGAAAACGTGAACCGGGTGGGCGCTTATCTGGAAGAGACGCTGGATGCGCTGGCACAAAAGTACGAGTTTATCGTGGAAAGGCGGGGGCTGGGCCTGATGCAGGGGCTTGTATTTGACAGGCCGGTGGGCGGAGTGATTACGAAAGCCCTTGACAGGGGACTGATACTGATTAATGCGGGAGCCAATATCATCCGGTTCGTGCCGCCTCTTGTTATTTCCAGGGAGAATGTGGACGAAATGGTGGAGATTCTGGAATCCTGTCTGTAGATAGATGGAGAATGGAATGAGTCTGAAAAAACGACTGATGGCGGCAGGGGGTGTCGCACTTGTGGCGGCCCTCGCCTTTGGAATCGCAAAAGCGGGAATCAATGTTGTGACGGAGCAGGAGGCGCCTGTTTTTACCAGGGAAAAGGAGACCCTCTATCTGTGGTACACGGATGAGGCGCTCACCTCGTACATCAGCAGTGCGGCGGTGACCTACAATGAAACTCATGATGTGAGGATCATGCCGGTGCTGGAGAAGGGGCCGGAGTATCTGGAAAAGATCAACGAGGCATCGCTTCACGGGGAAGTGCCGGATCTGTATATTCTGGGTCATGATTCCCTGGAGAAATCCTATCTTGCCGGGCTTGCCTGCGAGGTGGAGGCGCCGGAGGGTGTCTCGCTGGAGGAAACCTACATGAATACCGGGCTGCAGGCGGTTTCCTACAAGGACAAGGTGATCGGGTATCCTTTTTACTTTGAGACAAGCTCCCTGCTGTACAACAAGACATACCTGGAGGATATGGCGAGAGCCCAGCTTACGGCGGAGGCAGATCTGCTGGCGGCCCAGGAGGCTGAGCAGAACCTGGAGGAGAACGGCCCGCAGGAGGAGGTTGATGCGGCCGGGGATCCGGAGGATCTTTTGGAGGAGTCCGGGGAGATGCGCAGGCAGATTGAGGAGCGGATGGCGCAGCTTCTTCCCTCCACCATCGAGGGAATCCGGGCTTTTGCGGACAGCTACGATGCACCGGAGCAGGTGGAGGCCGTGTTTCGCTGGGATGTGACGGATATTTTTTACAACTATTTCTTTGTGGGAAACGCCATTGACATGGGCGGAGAAGCGGGATGGGACACGTCCCGGATTGATATCTACAACGAAAACGCAATCAGCAACATGCGCGCCTATGCGGCTTTGAATCAGTTCTTTTCCATTGACACGTCTGATGTGGAGTACGAGAAGGTGATCGACGAGTTTATCAGCGGAAAGCTGGTGTTTACCGTGGCTACCACAGACGTGGTGGGAAGGCTTGAGCAGGCCAGGGAGGACGGGCTTTTTGCCTATGATTACGGAATCGCCTTAACGCCGGACATTGACGGGGACAAGAAATCCAGATCTCTGTCTATGACAAGCTGCGTGGTGGTTAACGGGTACTCGGATTTCCAAAAGGAGGCAAACGATTTCGCACTTTTCCTCACCTCCGGGTACAACGATATTCTTTATGCAAGATCGGGCAAGGTGTCTGCGGCGAAGCATGTAAATTACGGCTATGAGGCGCTGGGCGAGTTCGCAAGGGAGTACGAGCGGTCCATTTCCATGCCGAAGATGCTGGAAACCAGCAATTTCTGGGTGCTTTTGGAGGCCGCTTTCTCCCAGGTCTGGAACGGGGCGGACGCCAACCTGATGCTGAAGGAACTCTCCGAGCAGATCATGCAGCAGGTTACCGGAGAGCCCTTTGAAGAGGAATACATTCAGGATCCCGTGGAAGAGGACGAGGAGGAAGAATACCTGGACGAGGACTTCTACCGGCAGGAGGCCATGGAGGAGGATGAATCGGAATGAGAAGAGAGAGAATCCAAAGGACAGCGGCACTGCTGTCCTTTCTGCTTATCCTGGTTTTTGTGGGATACACAATGGCAGGGCCCGCACAGGACGAGGAAGGTTTCTACCTTCTCTCTTCCGGGAAAGATTTTGCCTGGTTTGCGGACGCGGTAAGGAAGGGAGAAACCCGGATCAATGCAAGGCTGGTAAACGATATTTACATAGATGACGACGCAAATACGGGGAGCGGGAAGGCGGAGGAGGCCGGGGACATAAGCGGCATGATACCGGAGTATGGGGGATGCTTTGACGCAGGCGGCTATGGGATCATTGGCAATACCCCGCACAAGCGCCCGGTCTTTGGCGTTATTACCGAGAGTGGCTGCGTCAGAAATCTTAAGATCCGCACTTCCCGTTTTGAGTCGTTGTATGAGAACCGGGATCCGGGTGTGCGGGAGGATGAGACGTTCAGCGTCCCTCTGGCAGCCGCTCTGTGCGGCGTCAATTACGGAACCATCGAAAACTGCACGGTGGAGGCGGATATTCTGGGAGACGGCGAGGCGGGCGGTGTCGCCGGGTACAATTACGGAACCATTGCGGACTGTGTTTTCCGGGGAAGGCTGGAGGGCGGCCGATGCCTTCTTCGAAAAGAGGAAGCGTTGGATCTGGACTGTCCGCTGTGGCGGGCGGGAGGCATTGCCGCTGTCAATTACAAGGGCGGCGTGATCCGCAATTGTGCCAGCTTCGGCGATACGGTGCTGCATGCGGACGGACTTAAGATCTGGCGGGATTCGTCCGGGTATCCGGACGATATCCGGATGGAGTCCTGCGCAGGGGGGATCGTGGGGAAAAACAATGCTCTGGTGGAGCGCTGCAGGAATGAGGGGAATGTCTCCTGCGCAAGGGTTGCGGGCGGGATTGCAGGCGCCAGCTCCGGGATCATTGCGGAGTGTGAAAATACGGGCGATATTCTGCTGCTTGCGGAGCATGCCGAAGTGACCAGACTGCGGTTCTATGAGAACGAGGAGCGGGTGGCCGCGGGAATCAGCGGCTATAACACGGGAAGGATCCAAGACTGCGCCCATTCGGGAAGAGCCGTTATGGAATCGGATAAGGACAGGGCGGGATATGTGTTCGGCATTGCCCAGAGCGCAAGCTCCTATTTCTGTAAGGAGGGAGAGACGCACAACTGCTACTATCTGGCGGGAAAAACAGCCCAGAAGTACCGCCAGAGCGGTGTCTACAAGCTTTCCGAACAGCAGATGGAGAACGTGGAGGAATATCTGTACGGCGCAAAGGCATTTGCGGACGTGGAGGACTTTGGAACCCTGTATTCGTCCATGGAGGTTCCGGGAACGGACGAGGCGGATTATATCAGGCTTTTTACACAGCCGCAGGACGCAGGGGATGCGGAGCCGGAGTTGGGGACCGGGCCTTCCGTGCGCTATCTGCTGCGGGCCCTTGACGAGAGAGATTTCGGTATCGTTGAGGCGGATACCCGGGAGGGGAGAGGGCAGGCCCCTTCCTTTGCGAAAAAGAATGAGGCCGGATGGCTCTATGTCTACTACGGTGCGCAGACGGCCGGGGAAAAGGGGCTGTCGGTGATGGTGGAATCGAAGGAGGAGAGCGATACCTGGCTTCTTGCGGATGCAGAGCCCGCAATTTTCTCTTCCTGCATTTTCTATTCGGTATCAAAAAATGAAGAGGGGGATCTGTTCTCGGAAGATTTTGAGAAGGCGAAAGAGAACATCCGCAAAAGCGCCAGGGCGTATCTTGGGGATGACTGTACGGATCTTCAGTTTTACCGCTATGGGCTGGAAAACGGGGAGAATCTCTTTGGATTTACGTTTCGCTGCTCTGGCTGGATGCCCGGAATTGAGGAGAAGCAGCTTGTTGACTGCGCCGTTTTTTACCGGATGCGGGAGGGGCTGCTGGCGGAATTCACAGGCGTTGAGGCGGCCAGGGAGGACTCCGGCCTGTTTGAGGCCGTGCGCTATCTTGCCGCCAGCGTGGATCAAAAGATCATGGTGACAGAGGATCCGGTCTGTGACAGCAGCGAGTATCTGGGCAGGCACGACTGGGAATACGAGGCGCTGCACAACCCCTTTGCGCTGGTGAAAAAGGGGGAGTGGAGGGTGGAAATTAAGTAGGTTACTTATTGAATAATTGATTATTGTACGTTATAATTATCATAATTATAAATATAGAGGAGGTATCGGTTGTGGCAAATTATTCACCTTTGCGATATCCAGGGGGAAAAAGCAGGCTGTCAGAATTTATTAAACTGATAATTGAAAATATTGGAATGACAAACTGTACCTATATAGAGCCTTTTGCCGGTGGGGCGGGAGTTGCGCTGTCTCTTTTGGTGGATAATTGCGTAAATGATATTGTGATTAATGATTATGACAAAGCTATTTATTCATTTTGGCGTGCAATTAAGACCGACTCGGAAGAACTTATAGAAAAAATAATAAATACTCCTGTGACTATGGATGAATGGTATAAACAAAAGGAAATATATACGCAGACACATGTATATTCTGTAGATTTGGCTTTTTCCACTCTTTTTTTAAACAGGACGAATCGGTCAGGCATTTTGAGTGCGGGACCGATTGGGGGCTATGCGCAAGATGGGGAATGGAAACTGAATGTTCGTTATGATAAGACAAAATTAATAGAAAAGATTAAAAAAATTGCTGATAATAAGGAGCGGATAAAAGTATATAATAAGGATATTTTGAGTTTAATTACGAATTATATACCCAAATATGGAGATCGTGTCTTTATTTATTTTGATCCGCCTTATTTTAACAAGGGTCAGAAACTTTATAAAAATTTCTTTTCTTCGGAGGACCATGAAAAAATTAAGAATGCCATCATGGAGCATATTAAGGCACCATGGATCGTGACGTATGATGCTGTTGATGAAATACGAATGCTTTATAAAGAATACGATATTAAAAAATTTGATCTAACCTATAGTGCGGCAAATAAAGGTACGGCTTCTGAACTGATGATTTTTTCTGACAGTGTTTTTTGCCCGTCTGATGCTCAGATGAGAAACAAAAAGATCGCAATTAATTTAAGAGCGTAAAATAAGCTTCTTTGCCACTGATACATGATTACAGAGTTTGCCTGTTATATGCGAGGGTATACATATGATAATTAAAAGTATTGAGATTGACAAATTTAGAGCATTTCAGAATGTTGAATTTTTTCTTGGAAAAAGAATTACTGCTATTTCGGGAAGAAATGCAACACAAAAAACAACAGTATTAGGTATGTTGGGCCAGCCTTTTACTATTTCTCAGATCGAAAATCCTTTGTATGGTTATAAAACGATTGACGGTTATAATTTTAAATCACAATTTAAAGAAAAATTCAAAATATCTCCTGCCCATGATGTTATAGGTGAACATAGATGGACTCTGCGACTGCATAATACATCTTTTTCGGACAGGGACTATTTTACGATTGAAAGTATTGCCAGAAACCAGAAAGGAGGGGAGACAACTCTTAGATTTTGGAATGCTGAGAGCAGAGCAAAAGGAGCTGGCTATATTCAGGCACCTGTTTACTTCCTGAGTTTAAGCAGATTATTTCCGATAGGGGAATCGGGCAAAACCCAAACTTATGAAAACGAGCTGACCGAAGACGAACTTAAATATTGTATTAATAATTATCGAACCATATTATCAATTCAAGATATGCATGAGAATGCTGAAGTGGGTATTGAGAAGGCCACTGCGTCCAGAACTTTTGCGGGGATAAATGATAATGTGCATGATATATTTACAAATTCAGCGGGAGAAGGAAATATAGTTAGAATTATTTTAGCAATACTTTCTTTTAAGCGGTTAAAAGAAAATTGCGGGAAGAATTATAAAGGGGGTATTTTGCTAATAGACGAATTAGATGCAACTCTTTATGGTTTTTCTCAAAAAAAGTTGGTAGATTATTTATATTTATCAGCAAAAGAGTTCAGCTTGCAAATCGTATTTACAACGCATTCCCCTATAATTCTGCGTCAGGTTAACAAGTATCAAAGATGGGAGAGAAAGCGTCTGGGGATAAGTTTGCCGATATCTGCATATGATAGTGCCATAGTATATTTAGAGCCTGAATATAGCAAAGAAGGTATGCGGATGATTAAGCCCAGAAACATTTCTACAGCCAATGAATTAAATGAAATTTTGAACGATATTAATCTTACTGTGATTAGAACAGAAAATCGTATCAATGTGTATTGCGAAGATGAACATGCAGTATCTTTTGTAAGATATCTTTTATCAAAGGAAATGGGAATAAATACGGAATTGTATATGCGTTTTATTGATATTGATTTGGGCTGGACAAATTATGTACAATTGTATGAAAAAGAAATTCCGGAGTTTCGAAATAATATAATTCTTTTGGATGCGGATGTTCCGCAGATGAAAGAATATAGAAATAAAAAAAGGACAATAGAATCAGCGGTAAATATTTCATTTTTACCTGTGGAAGTTGAGAAAGGACTATTTGTTTTACTTAAAGATCATGGGAATTTTAATGAATTTCAGAATTCGTATTCTGTTGTGAAAGCATTAAATTATGATATCTGTTTTAACGAATGGACTCTGGATAGCGATGATTATAAGAGTGAGGACTTTAAACACTGGTTTGATCATATTGAAAATATTTTAGGAGACAGAAATATTTTGTTTAAATTTTGGATGGATAAGAATGAGGAAAAGGTAGATATATTTTTAAATGATTTTATTACTGTTTTTAATACCTTAGCTGAGAGAATGGAAGCCGATGCATTGCCTGCTTATGTGGCAGAAGAATAGAAAGTATCGCGTAAACGGAGAGAGAATCAGGCCGTTAATCCCCTCTCCACTTTTTTCACCACCACGAAATAACTGATCACCAGAATCACCGTAGCTCCCGCCCATGCCATGATCTCCGCAAAGAAGATGCCGATCTCCCCGACCCAAAGGGGCAGGAGGATGGCGGTGGCGGCCCGCATGACAAACTCCGCAACGCCGGATATCATGGGAAGAACCGTGTTTCCCATGCCCTGAATGGCGGAGCGTGCCACGTGCAGGATGTACAGGACGGGGAGAAACAGGCTCATGATCACCAGGTAAAAATAGGCGATTTGCAGAGTCTGTTCGAATTCCTCCGGCGTTCCGGAGATAAAGCAGCCAAGGATCGCCCGCCCCGCAAGGAGCATGAAGACGGCGATCAGGACAGAGGTTGCAAGGGCAATGAATACGGCGGATCGCATTCCTTTCCGGATGCGGTCCGTTCTGTTTGCGCCAAGGTTCTGCCCCACATAGGTGATCATGGCATAGCCGTATGAAGTGGCGGCGATTTCCAGTATGCCGTAAAGCTTGTTGGTGGCGGTGAAGCCTGCGATAAAGAGCACGCCAAAGCCGTTGACCACGAACTGCACGATCATGCCGCCGATAGCGATAATGGCGTTCTGAAAAGCCATGGGAAAGCCCAGAAGCAGGAGCCGGAGGGGAAGGCCGCCCTGCAGGCAAAAGTCTGAGCGGACAAAAGCAAGTATCTGTATTTTGCGGATATGGTACAGGCAAAAGAGGCTGGAAACGAGCTGGGCGATCAGAGTGGCGGCAGCGGCCCCTCCGATTCCGAGATGGAAAACCAGCACAAACAGAAGATCCAGCGCGATATTGGTCAGGGCCGCCACGATCATGGCGTGAAGCGGCGTCTGTCCGTCCCCCAGCGAGCGCAGCACACAGGCCAGCAGATTGTAGGACATGACGATGGGAATCCCCCAGAACATGATCCGAAGATACAGCAGGGCGTTTCCAAGGATTTCCTGCGGGGTCTGCAGAAGAACCAGGATAGGACGGGCAAAGAGCTGGCCGATTCCCAGCAGGACAAGGGCGGAAAGCAAAGAGAGGACGGCGGAGTTCCCGATCACCCTGCGAAGCTCCTGATGCTTTCCGGCACCGAATTTCTGCGCCATGAGAATGGCAAACCCCTGGGTAAAGCCCTGGATAATCCCAAGCATCATCCAGTTCAGCCAGTCGGCGGCGCCAAGGGCGGCAAGCGCATTCACGCCAAGAGCCTTGCCCACCACCATGGTGTCAATAACCGTATAAAGCTGCTGAAAAACATTGCCCGCCATCAGGGGCAGTGCAAAGGTAAAAATCAGGGAAGCCGGCCTTCCCTCGGTCATGTTTTTGATTCGTGATGTCGCCATGCTTTTGCCTCCAACTGATATTTTTACACCTGTTTCATACCTGGCTATGACTGCAAGATCAGTTCCGTTGTTTTTCAAGTTCCAGTTAAGGCTATATTCTAATTATAAAACAATAGATTGTCAAGCGCCGCACAGTTTCACTTATTCGATTTATCTGCATAAAATCCGATGATCCGGGCATTACTAATCCATAGAATAAGCAGGAGGTTTCCGTTATGTTTGGTTTTTTTATCGCACTGATTTCCGGCGCACTCATGAGTATACAGGGGGTGTTCAACACCCAGGTGACCAAGTCCACAAGTATCTGGGTGGCCAGCTCTTTTGTACAGCTCTCGGCGCTGATCGTCTGTCTTGCTGCCTGGCTTGTGAGCGATCGAACTTCTTTTACAGGCCTTATGAAGGTGGAACCAAGGTATATGCTGCTGGGCGGCGCCATCGGGGCGTTTATCACCTACACGGTAATCAAGAGTATGGAGATGTTAGGACCCGCAAGGGCGGTAATGCTGATCGTGATCGCTCAGCTGATCGTTGCCTATGTGATCGAGCTTCTGGGATGGTTTGGAACGGAAAAGCAGCCGCTGGAGATGCGTAAGGTTGCCGGCATGGTGGTGGCCATTGCAGGCGTGATTCTTTTCAAGTGGAAATAATTTAAAGCCCCTCCCCGCACATGTAATAAATTAAGGATAAATAAAGGAAAGAATCCTTGCGAAAGTTTCCAATATCCTTTACAATGAAATCAGTCGTTATATGGGGGCTTTCTGCCTGCGTGCGGAAAGGAATATGACGTTGAAAAAATACCATACGAAATTAAATTACTTCAGGATTTTTTTAAGTATACTGGCAGCTTCTGTCTGTATACTTTTTGGATGCGAAAAAAAGCAGACGGTTTACCTGACACAGAGCGAGACGGAGGATCCGCTTTGTGCGCAGGAGCAGGAGGCAGAGCCGCAGACCGGAAAGGAGCCGGATTTTGAAACGGATGAGGATACCGGCAGGGATCAAGCGGAGAACCGGATTATTGTACATATCTGCGGCGCCGTGGTAAATCCAGGGGTTTACAGCCTTGCCTGCGGAAGCAGGATTTACCAGGCAATCGAGGAGGCGGGAGGATTTACCGGTCAGGCGGATCCGGATTATTTAAACCAGGCCGAGAGCCTTCAGGACGGGGTAAAACTGTATGTCCCTACAAGGGAGGAGACTGCGCAGGGCTTTTTGAAAATGGAGACACAGGGGATAAGCCTGCAGGCACAGGAACAGACAGGCCTTGTAAACATCAACACGGCCGGCGAAAAAGAGCTGTGCACTCTTGCCGGAATCGGAAGCAGCAAGGCGAAGAGCATTATCGCTTACCGCGAGGCGAATGGAACCTATGACAGGATAGAGGATATTATGAAAGTGGAAGGAATCAAGGAGGGGCTGTTTGCAAAGATCCGGGATGATATTACCGTGTAGGTAAAAGGCGGCAGGGTCTGCAGGCGATGAAAGGAATGGTTTGGAAACATGGCAAAAAAGGTTTTGGTCGTAGATGACGAGAAATTAATCGTAAAGGGAATCCGATTCAGCCTGGAGCAGGACGGCATGGAGGTTGACTGCGCCTATGACGGCGAGGAAGCGCTGCAGAAGGTGAAGGACAATACATATGATATTATTCTGCTGGACGTGATGCTCCCGAAGCTGTCGGGCTTTGAGGTCTGCCAGCAGATCCGGGAATTTTCCGCCACGCCCATCGTCATGCTGACAGCCAAGGGGGAGGATATGGATAAGATCCTGGGCCTGGAATACGGGGCGGACGACTATATCACCAAGCCCTTTAACATTCTGGAGGTAAAAGCGAGGATCAAGGCGATTATCCGAAGAACCACGCCGAAGGACAAAGAGCGGGAGAAAGTCATTGAGAGAGGGGACATGCGCCTTGACTGCGAGGGCAGGAGGGTTTATGTGGCGGAGAGGGAGATTAATCTGACCGCCAAGGAATTTGAACTGCTTGAGCTTTTGATCCTGAATCCCAACAAGGTCTACAGCAGGGAAAGCCTTCTCAAGCTGATCTGGGGAGCGGATTATCCGGGAGATGTGCGAACCGTGGATGTCCATATTAGAAGGCTGCGCGAAAAGATAGAAGGTAATCCCAGCGATCCCAAGTATGTTTTGACCAAGTGGGGCGTTGGTTACTATTTTGCATAGGTACCGGTATGGCAGACAAAGTGAAAGGTGTTATAAAAAAGCTGAAAATCTGGCGGAGCCTCAAATTCCGCCTTTTTGTGATTCTCTTTCTAATGGGGCTCGTCCCAACGCTGATTATCAAGGAAGGGATTCTGCAGAATTATGAGAACCGGGCCGTCGCAGTCCGGCAGTCGGACGTGCAGAATCAGCTCAAGATCATAGCCAATCATCTGATCACCTACAATTATCTGCAGGACACCTCGTCGGAGGTGATTAATGCGGAGCTGGAGCAGCTCTCCAATCTGTACAGCGGACGGGTTCTGATTATCAACGGAAATCTGAAGGTGGTAAAAGATACCTACGGGATCAGCGAGGGCAGGACGATTATCTCCGAGGAAGTGATTAAATGCCTCAAGGGCACGACCATGTCCAACTATGATGAGAAAAACGGCTTTATTGAGATAACGACCCCGATTGTGGAGACGGTTTCCGCCCAGACGGCGACGGACAAAATCCCGGAGGGGACAGAGCTGACAAGGGGCGTGCTTTTGACCAGCGTTTCCACGGATATTATAAGAAGCACACTGGATATTCTGGATCACCGGGCGTTTATCATCATGATTATCATGTTTGTCTGTATCCTGGTCATCGCAATGGTCCTCACTCAGATTCTGATACGTCCCTTTGACCGGATTTCCAGAGCCATCAACGAGATTAAGGACGACCATATTGACGAGCCGATTTCCGTTCCCGACTATCTGGAAACGGAGCATATCGTGGATGCGTTTAACAGTCTGATCCGGAGAATGAAGATCGTGGACAATTCCAGGCAGGAATTTGTGGCAAATGTGTCCCACGAGCTGAAGACCCCTATAACCTCCATGAAGGTGCTGGCGGATTCCCTTCTTGGCCAGCAGGATGTTCCGGTTCAGCTTTACCGGGAATTTCTGGTGGATATTGCGGAGGAGATCGACAGGGAGGACAAGACGATTAACGATCTGCTGGCCCTTGTGAAAATGGACAAGACGGCGGCAAAGCTTAATATCAGCGTGGTGCACATGAATAATCTTGCGGAGATTATTTTAAAACGTCTTCGCCCCATCGCAAGGAAAAACGATATCGAGTTAAATCTTGTCAGTGCAAGGGAAGTGCTGGCCGAGGTTGACGAGGTGAAAATGTCACTGATCCTGACCAACTTGGTGGAGAATGCGATCAAGTATAATAAGGAACACGGGGAGGTGACCGTAACCCTTGATGCGGATCACCAGTTTTTTACGGTGGAGGTGGCGGACACAGGGATCGGGATTCCGGAGGATGCCATGCTGCAGATCTACGAGCGGTTTTACCGGGTGGATAAGTCCCACTCGAGAGAGATCGGGGGTACCGGCCTGGGACTTGCGATTACAAAGAGCGCAATAAGACTCCACAGGGGTACGATCAGGGCGGAGAGCAAGCTGGGCGAGGGAACCAGATTCCTGGTAAAGATGCCGTTGATCCACGGAAGTACGTAAAAGGAGCTGGCTGTTATGGAAAAAAGAAAAACATGGTGGTTGATGGCTTTGATCGGCCTGGCCCTTGCGCTTGTCCCGGCCTGCGGCAGCCAGGAAAAAAAAGAAGGCGACGTCTACAAAATATTTTATGTAAATCATGACAATACCGGGGTGCTCTTTTACGAATACGAGACGCAGAGCAGGGATACGGATACCGTGCTGGAGGAATTGATCGGACAGATGGAGACCCTGCCGGAGAGGCTGGAATACAGGCCTCCGCTTGCGGGAAACTTTCAGCTGTTGTCCTATCATCTGGTGGACGGGCAGCTGTCCCTTGATTTTGACGAGGAATACCGCAATCAGGAGATGATAACGGAAATTCTGGTGCGGGCGGCAATCGTGAGAACGCTGACCCAGGTCAGAGACGTCCAGTACGTGACTTTTACCATTGGGATGCAGCCCCTTGCGGATGCCTCCGGAAATGTGGTGGGAGTGATGAACCGGGATATGTTTATCGACAACGCCGGAAATGAGATCAATACCTATGAGAAGGCAAGGCTGCGCCTGTATTTTGCCAACGAGACGGGAGACGGCCTCACAGAGGTCACGCGAAATAAAGTCTACAGCAGTAATATCTCCATGGAGCGCCTGATCGTGGAGGAGATCATTGCGGGTCCCAAGGAAAATGATACGGGTCTTGGCAATGACAAGGCATATCCGGTGGTGAACCCGGAGACCAAGGTGGTCAGCGTAAATATCAGGGACGGGATCTGCTACGTGAACCTGGACAGCGGTTTCGGCAATCAGATTTACAATGTGACGCCGGAGGTCACGGTTTATTCGCTGGTCAATTCGCTTGTGGAGTTATCCAACGTAAACAAGGTTCAGATTTCCATCAATGGGGAGACAAACATAAATTACAGGGAAACCCTTTCTCTCTCCCTGCTGTTTGAGAGAAATCTTGACCTCGAAAGCAAATAAAAGTAATCGTACAGAAAGAAGGCAGTATGAGGAGAAGACCGTTAAGTCTCTTCTGCCTTGCGGTGATTTTGTTTCTGTTTCTGGGAACAAAGCTGACCGCCCCTGCGCCCTCCGGCTTTGAGAGCCGGGAGGGGGAGTGGGTGGAGCTGACCGGAAGCGTGTACAAAAAGGAAAGCGGCTCCGGGACCGGGACGGAAAAGCAGGTGCTCTACCTGCACCCGGTTCCGAAAGACGGCTGCCTGCAGCAGGCGGAGGGCGTTATCTGTTATTTGAAATCCAATCAGGCATTGCCGGAGATGGGAAGCATCGTGCGGGTGAGAGGAAAGCTGAAATGCTTTGAGCCGCCTTCCAATCCCGGTCAATTCGATTCGAAATCTTATTATCACACATTAAAAATATCTTTTCAGTTAAATCAAACGGAAATTCAGGCAAAATCCAATACGTATCATCACATGGCGGAGGGCCTTTACGAGACAAGGCGGTTTTTTTCCCGGATTCTGGAGCGTTTTCTTTCCGGGCAGGACGCCTCTGTGATGAAGGCCATGCTTCTGGGGGAAAAAAGAGCCATGGACGGGGAGATTAAAAGTCTTTACCAGAGAAACGGAATCGCCCATGTGCTGGCGATTTCAGGGCTTCATGTCTCGCTGCTTGGCATGACGCTGCTGCGGCTTCTGAAACGGGCGGGTGCGCCGCCGCCTCTTGCGGCGGGAATTCCGGCAGCGGTGATGGTGCTGTACGGCTTTCTGACAGGCTTTTCGATATCGGCCCTGCGGGCAACCCTGATGTTTGTCATTCATATGGGGGCTCTGCTCTTTAAACGGACCTACGACATGGTGACGGCGGCGTATCTCGCGGCGGTAATTCTGCTGATCGGGCAGCCCTTTTATCTGTTTGACAGCGGTTTTCTGTTTTCCTTTGGCTGTGTTTTTGCCATTGCCTTTCTGGTTCCGGCCCTGACCGGGAGAGAGGAGGAAAGCAGGATCAAAAAAACAATCTGCCAGAGCGGAGCTATTACCCTGGCGGGACTTCCCCTGCAGCTTTGCTGTTTTTACCAGACCCCGGTTTATGCGGCGGTGCTGAATCTGCTGGTGATCCCTCTGATGAGCCTTCTTCTGCCCTGCGGGATTCTCCTTCTTGTGTTTGGGGGCATGGCGGCGAAGGGGGTTGAATGGGGAATGGAGGCGGCGGCGTTCCTCTGCGGTTTTCCGATCCGGATCATCCTGGGTCTTTATGAAAAGGCGTGCCTTTTCTCTGAGAGGCTTCCTTTCGGGCTTGTCACGGCAGGCAGACCAGGTACCGTTGCGCTGATCGGTTATGCGGCCGTGCTTTTGGGAGTAATCTGCCTTCAGAAAAGAGTTTCCCTGAAAGGGAGATGGATAGCGGTACTTCTGGGAGCGTCGTTTTTGTTCCTGCGGGATGGCGGAAAGCTGGAAATCACTTTCCTGGATGTGGGGCAGGGGGATTGCATTCATATTCAGAGCGCTGACGGCCGCCATTATCTGGTGGATGGGGGAAGTTCATCCGTGCAGGGGGTTGGCGCCTACCGGATCCTGCCTTATCTGAAATACCGGGGAGCGGACCGGCTGGAGGCCGTCTTTGTTACCCATCCGGATGCGGATCACTGCAATGGGATTTTGGAGCTTATCGAGGAGGGGGAAAAGGAAGGCGTTACGGTTCGTAAGCTTTACCTTCCCGGGGTGGGAAAGGAGGCGGTAAACGATGGCTATGAGAGGCTGCTGGATGCGGCCGGGGAGGCGCAAATCCCGGTGGGATTTGTGAGCAGAGGGAATGTGTTTGAGGAAGGGGAGCTTCGGCTTTTCTGCCTTCATCCGCAGAAGGGATACGAAAATCCCGAGCCCAATCAGTATTCCACGGTTTTGTTTTTAAAATACGGCGGTTTTTCAGCGCTTCTTACAGGAGATGTGGAAAAGGAGGGGGAGAGGGAGCTTTTAAGGAGCCTGGAGAAGGCGGGAATCGAAAAGATCACGGTATTAAAGGCAGCCCACCATGGCTCTGCGGGTTCGACCCCGGAACAGCTGCTTACTTTGCTCTCTCCGGCGTATACGGTGATCTCCTGCGGAAGGGACAACCGCTACGGCCATCCCCACAAAGAGCTGTTGGAACGGCTTGAAAAACAAGGAACACAGATACGGATTACCGAAAGATCCGGGGCGGTTACTTTCCGGACGGACGGCAGCAGAATGCAGGTGGAGGAATTTTTAAAAAAAGTTTTATAAAAATTTACTTTCTATTTTACATTTTCTGGTGTATAATGCATTTACAGACATTTCAAATGACAAGTCGTGATATAAATCCCATTGAGCAGTTTAACGATAGAAGTGGATAAAAAGGAAATGGAGGATTGTATGAGAGAAAGGTATGAGTCTTTGGCTCTCGCAGATTTGAAGGCGATTGCGAAAGCAAGAGGACTGAAAGGTACTTCCACAATGAAGAAGTCGGATTTGGTGGAGCTGATGCTGGCGGAGGACGAGAAGGACAAGGCGGCGGGAAAAAGCATACTGCCCGGGCAGCCTGCGGCGCTAAAAGCCCCCGAGAAGCGCACGGAGGAAGCGAAGGCGGAATCGCCAAGGCCGGAGGGCAGGGAAGAGGGAAGGGCCGCCAGGGAACCGGTAAGAAACAGGGAGGATGCAAGGCCGAGGGAAGAAGCAAGGAGCCGGGAAGAGGCGAAAGTGGATGAGGACAAGTTTCCCGCAGAGCTTGACAGCGGGATTTCGGCCCACGGTATTCTGGAGGTTATGCCGGATGGTTATGGCTTTATCCGGTGTGAGAATTATCTTCCCGGTGAGAGGGACGTCTATGTGGCGCCAAGCCAGATCCGGCGCTTCGGGCTGAAAACCGGCGATATCCTGGAGGGAAATACCAGGATCAAAACCCAGGGAGAAAAATTTGCCGCCCTCCTGTATGTGAAGAGCATCAACGGCTATACGCCGGAGGAGGCCGCAAAGAGAAGAAATTTTGAGGACATGACCCCGATTTTCCCCAATGAGCGTCTTCACCTGGAGATGCCGGGCGCAAGCGTGGCCATGCGGATCATGGATCTGATCAGTCCCGTGGGAAAAGGACAGAGAGGCATGATTGTCTCCCCGCCCAAAGCAGGTAAGACCACATTGCTCAAGGAGGTTGCCAAGTCCGTAAAGAGGAATGCGCCCGAGGTGCATCTGATCATTCTGCTGATCGACGAGCGGCCCGAGGAAGTGACGGACATTAAAGAAGCGATCGAAGGACCTAACGTGGAGGTGATTTATTCCACATTTGACGAGCTGCCGGAACACCACAAGAGAGTGTCCGAGATGGTGATTGAGAGGGGAAAGCGTCTTGTGGAGCACAAAAAGGACGTGATGATCCTGATTGACAGTATTACCAGGCTCACGCGGGCATACAACCAGACGGTTCCGCCAAGCGGCAGAACCCTGTCCGGCGGTCTTGACCCGGCGGCGTTACATATGCCGAAGCGGTTTTTCGGAGCGGCCCGGAATATGAGGGAGGGCGGTTCTCTTACCATTCTGGCAACGGCCCTGGTGGATACGGGAAGCAAGATGGATGACGTGGTTTACGAGGAGTTTAAGGGAACCGGCAACATGGAGCTGGTGCTGGACCGCAAGCTGTCGGAAAAGAGAGTGTTCCCCGCAATCGATATTCCCAAGTCGGGAACCAGAAGAGAGGATCTTCTGCTGGCAACGGATGAGCTGGAGGCGATCAACATTATCCGCAAGGCGCTGAACGGGATGAAGCCCGAGGAAGCGGTGGACCGCATCCTGGATCTTTTCGCTAAGACGAGGAATAATCAGGAATTTGTAAATATGGTCAAAAAAATGAAGTTTATCTGATAAAACGCTTGCATACTGTGGTAAGCTGTGCTACAATTAAAAAGCTGTTCCGGACAAAGTATGGGAACGGACAATTGAAAATTGCAGAATAGTTTATTATAGAGAGGTGAAAACATGAAAGAAGGACTGCATCCTGAGTACTATCAGGCAACTGTAACTTGCAACTGTGGCAACACATTTGTGACAGGTTCAACCAAAAAGGACATCCATGTTGAAGTTTGTTCGAAATGCCATTCATTCTACACAGGCCAGCAGAAAGCGGCAAGGGCTGACGGACGTATTGAGAAGTTCAATAAGAAGTATGGCGTAACAAGCAAATAGGTCAGGTACAGAACAATAAGGTTGAGGTGTTACACTGCATCTCAGCCTTGTTTTGTGTTGTAAAGAAACTTTTACCTGTGCGGACGGCACCCCAATTTGCGGCAGTCCGCCCCGCAAAGGCAGCGGCGGCAAAACCTGCCGGCAGGCTGTCAGCGGCGGCAAAAAAGAATAGGAATAGAGGTATTGACATGAGAAACAGAAAGCGCATCCGCTCTTCAGGGATAGGAGGACAGGCAGTTCTCGAAGGCGTGATGATGAAAAATAAGGATGACTACGCCGTGGCTGTCCGAAAGCCCAATGGAGAGATCGAGGTTGAGGTTGACGTGTTCTGCGGAGCCATGCATGGAAGTAAACTGCGAAAGATACCCTTTGTCAGGGGCGTTTTTAATTTCGTGGATTCCATGGTGCTGGGAATGAAGATCATCAACTATTCGGCTTCTTTTTATGAGGACGAGGAGGCAAAGGAAACCAAACTGGACAAAGCGCTTGACAAAATTTCAGGCGGCAGGGCGGAAAGCCTTCTGACGGGAATTACCACCGTGGTATCCATTGCCCTTGCGGTGGGAATCTTTATCCTGCTCCCCTATTTTCTCTCTTCCGTCCTTTCCCAGTATGTGAGAAACACGTCGCTCCTTACCATTATTGAGGGAGGGATCCGGATCCTTATTTTTCTCGCCTATGTGGTGGGAATCAGTTTGATGAAGGATATTTACAGGCTTTACCAGTACCATGGGGCGGAGCATAAATGCATCAGCTGCGTGGAAAAGGGAAGGCCGCTTACGGTTCACAATGTCATGCGCAGCTCCCGGATCCACAGGCGCTGCGGCACCAGCTTTATGGTGTTTGTCATTTTTGTCAGTATAATTCTGTTTTTCTTTATCCGGGTGGAAAACCCGGTATACAGGATTCTGCTCCGGGTGGCCCTGATTCCGGTGATTGCGGGGATCTCCTACGAAATTATCCGGCTGGCGGGAAACAGCAACAATATCATTGTCCGCATGGTTTCCGTGCCGGGGCTGCTTTTGCAGGGCCTCACCACCAAGGAGCCGGACCGGGACATGGTGGAGGTCGCCATGAAGGCGGTGGAGGCTGTCTTTGACTGGAAGGCTTATCTGAAGGATACCTTTGGCTATGAGGTGGACGAGTCCTGGCTGAGGGACGAAGAGGACGAAGAGGACGAAGAGGAAGAGCCGACGTAGGGCCGGTAAAAAAGCGGCAGCCGGTGTCGGACAAGAGCCGGAAAAGAGAAAGAGTCGGCGCAGAGGTGCGGGAAATGGAATATCGGGAATTATATGAATGGGGCGTGTGCCAGCTGTGCGGGGCCGGGATCGCGGAAAGCAGCCTGGATGCGAGGCTTCTTCTGGAGGAGGTGTGCGGCACGGATCGAAATGATCTTCTGGTACATGCGGACAGGGAGGTGGCCGCAGGTCAGCGGGACAGATATACCGATTTTATTTTACAGAGAAAATCCCGCATTCCCTTACAGCAGATTGTGGGCTACCAGGAATTTATGGGGCTTAGGTTTGCGGTGAACGGGGACGTGCTGATTCCAAGGCAGGATACGGAGATTTTGGTGGAGGAGGCGCTGCGCCAGCTCCATGACGGCATGCGGATTCTGGATCTGTGCACGGGAAGCGGCTGCATCCTGTTAAGCCTGCTTCATTATTCCAACGACTGTATCGGAGTGGGAAGCGATATTTCGCCCAAGGCGCTGGAGACGGCGGCGGTGAATGCGCAGGCCCTTTCCCTGGAGGCATCCTTTGTACAGGGGGATTTATTTGAGAAGATTGAGGGAAAATTTGATTTTATTGTGTCCAATCCGCCCTACATTCCGACAAGGGTGATCCCCACGCTGATGGAGGAGGTAAGAGAGCATGAACCTGCGGCCGCTCTTGACGGAGGTGCGGACGGCCTTTCTTTTTACAGGAGGATTGTCGGTGAAGCCGGGACGTATCTGCATCCGGGCGGCATGCTTTTTTTTGAGATTGGCTGTGAACAGGCAGAGGTGGTAACCGGGCTTATGGAACAGGCCGGATTTGAGGATGTTGCAGTCTGTAAGGATTTTGCCGGGCTTGATAGAGTGGTCAGCGGCAGATACCCGGGCAGGCCAAGGTGAGATTGAGAAAGGTCAGGAAGTGAAATATGTTTGACAGATTGGAAGATTTACTGATCCGCTTTGAGGAGATCATGGGAGAGCTGAACGAGCCTACGGTGACGGCAAATCAGGAACGGTTCCGGGCTCTCATGAAGGAGCAGAGCGATCTGACGCCTCTGGTGGAGGCATATAGAGAATACAAGAAATGTAAGCAGGATGCGGAGGACTCCCTCTCCATGCTGGAGACGGAGTCCGACGAGGATATGAAGGATATGCTGAAGGAGGAGCTGAATGCGGCCAAAAAGCGTATCGAGCAGCTGGAACAGGAGCTCAAAATTCTCCTTCTTCCCAAGGATCCCAACGACGATAAAAATGTGATTGTGGAGATCCGTGCGGGAGCGGGCGGGGACGAGGCGGCACTGTTTGCGGCGGAAATGTACCGCCTTTACGTGCATTATGCGGAGAGCCACCGCTGGAAGGTGGAAACCATGAATGCGGATGAGATCGGAATCGGAGGCATGAAGGAGGTTAACTTCATGATCACCGGACAGGGCGCTTACTCCAAACTGAAATATGAGAGCGGCGTGCACCGGGTGCAGAGAGTGCCGGAGACGGAATCCGGCGGACGAATCCACACCTCCACCATAAGCGTGGCGGTGATGCCGGAGGTGGATGAAGATATTGATATCGTCATAGAGGATAAGGACATACGAATTGACGTCATGAGGGCATCCGGAAACGGGGGCCAGTGCGTGAACACCACGGACTCGGCTGTCCGGCTGACCCACTATCCTACGGGAATCGTGGTGTACAGTCAGACGGAGAAATCCCAGCTTCAGAACAAGGCAAAGGCTTTTGCACTGCTCAAGGCAAAGCTCTATGATATGGAGCAGCAGCAGAGGCATGACGCGGAGGCGGAGCTGCGGCGCAGCCAGATCGGAACCGGTGACCGTTCCGAGAAGATCCGCACCTACAATTTCCCCCAGGGCCGGGTGACCGATCACAGGATCGGGCTTACCCTCTATAAGCTGGATAAGATCATGAACGGGGATATCGAGGAAATCATTGACGGGTGTATCGCCGCGGATCAGGCGGCAAAGCTGGCGAGGATGAATGAGAACTGAAACGGAAAAGTCAAAATCGTATTATTAATAGTCAATTCTATGAAAGAAATCCGAACTGAAAGATAATATGATATAAAAAATTTCATCTGTGCGGTTGCGATTTACGGCAGGTATCTTACAGGAGGTTTCTATGGAAAAGAAATGGTGGCATGACAAAGTGGCGTATCAGATCTATCCCAAGAGCTTTAAGGACAGTAACGGGGACGGAATCGGGGATCTGAGAGGTATCATCGAAAAACTGGATTATTTAAAGGAGCTTGGGGCTGACATCCTGTGGCTCTGCCCTATCTATAAGTCTCCCTTTGTGGATCAGGGCTATGATATTTCGGACTATTACAAAATTGACGAGAGCTTCGGCACCATGGAGGATTTTGACGAGCTGCTTTCGGAAACGAAGAGAAGAGGCATGTATGTGATCATGGATCTGGTGATCAATCACTGCTCGGATCAGCATGAATGGTTTCAGAAAGCCCTTAAGGATCCGGAGGGGGAGTACGGAGATTATTTCTATTTCCGTAAGGGAAAAGACGGCAAGGCGCCCAGCAATTACCGCTCATACTTTGGCGGCAGCGCCTGGGAGAAGGTTGAGGGCAGCGATTACTATTATCTGCATATGTTCGCCAAACAGCAGCCGGATTTGAACTGGAACAATGAGAAGCTGATGCGGGAGCTCTATACCATGGTGAACTGGTGGCTGGAAAAGGGAGTTGCGGGCTTTCGGATCGACGCCATCATGAATGTGAAAAAGGATCTGGAATTCAAAGACCTTGAGCCGGACGGGGAAGACGGCCTCGGGGAGGTGTGGCATATGCTGGAGCAGGTCGACGGCGTGGGAGAGATGCTGGAGGACTTAAAGCGGAACACCTTTGAGAAATACCATGCCTTTACCGTGGCTGAGGTGTCCACCATGAAAAGGGGTGAGCTTGCGGATTTCATTGGCGATCACGGGCATTTCGGCACTATGTTTGACTTCTCGGCAACGGTGCTGGGATGTGGCGAGCATGGCTGGTATGACAGCAAGCTTGTCCGGTTCGAGGATTTCAGAAGAGTTCTGTTCCGTTCTCAGCTTGTCTGTCAGGACGTGGGATTTCTTGCCAATATTATTGAAAACCACGACGGGCCAAGGGGTGTGAACCGGTTTCTGCCGGAGTATGCCAGGAACGATGCCGGCATCAAAATGCTGGGAACGGTAAGCGTACTGCTGAGAGGGATTCCCTTTTTGTATCAAGGGCAGGAGATCGGCATGCAGAACTGTCAGAGGGATTCCATTGAGGAGTATGACGACATCAGTACGATTCAGGAATACCAAAAGGCCCTGGATGCAGGACTTGCGCCAAAGGAAGCGCTTGCGGCCTGCGGACGGATCAGCAGGGACAATGCCAGAACGCCCATGCAGTGGGATGATGGGGAAAACGCCGGTTTTACCCAGGGTACACCCTGGCTGAAAACAAATCCCAATTATACCAGGATCAATGTGAAGGAGCAGACAGGCAGAGAGGATTCCGTGTTCAATTACTACAAGCGGCTTTTGGCTCTTCGTAAATCGGATTTGTACCGGGAGGTATTTACATACGGCAGGTTTGCACCCCTGTTTGAGATGGAGGAAAAGATTTTTGCCTATGAGCGGAGACTGGAAAATACGGCCGTCCGTGTGATTGCCAACTTTGGCTGTGAGGAGAAGGTATTGCCGGCGGATTATTTTTCCGGGGAACAGGTTCTTTTAAATAATATGGAAGGGATTCAGGTGCAGGAGAAGAGCGTTGTGCTGCGTCCCTGCCAGGTGGTGGTTATCAGATCATGACACCCTCGGTGTACACCAGGGAATGGAGGAGACTGAAAAATAGAGAAGCGGATGAAAGTGGCAGGCGGATTTTGGCCTGTCACTTTTTTCACGTTGCTTTTGGGTGCGGAACCGGATATACTTTATATTATAGTCAACGACATAAGCTTTTTAAGCGGTTTTTATAAGAGCAAAGGTGATGTGCGGATATGGCAAGAACGGTAGGGATCGGGAAG
>Ga0137308_100391_pt1 | contig 76796 bp, 70 predicted proteins | sample Inofrocosms_June_FD_97181 | JGI IMG/M metagenome (GOLD analysis project Ga0137308, IMG submission 97181) | Mouse cecal microbial communities from Vienna, Austria - N-Acetylneuraminic and N-Acetylglucosamine D2O microcosms_June | ecosystem: Host-associated > Mammals > Digestive system > Large... | reverse complement strand
CTGTTCACCAGAGTGGCCACTGCCATAGGATGCTTCGTAAATACGCCGGAGAACAGTCTGACGAATGCGTATTCGCTGATTCCTGCCGCTCCCGGGAATGGCAGCAGCGCCGTCGTCATGAAGAGTACGGTCTGAAGCAGGAAGATCTGCGGATATCCGGTCCCGCGCTCGTCCATGGCAAGAGATACCATGAAGGGAACACTGAACCAACTGACTACCTGACACAGACTGACCAAAATGACCTTGCACATGGCTTTGGGGTCTCTTCGGATCAGTTCTGCACATTCTTGAAAATCACAGAACGCACCGTCCATTTTCCTCTTCCATCTCTTCTTATCCTTTACCGGAACCCGGTCGATTGCTCTGTGCAGACACTTGAGAAGCCCGTCTTTCAGCTTGTGGGAGAACATGACTGACAAAAGCCCCGCAATAAACAGAATGTTCAGAAGGAATCCTAGTCCTGCAAGTACCAGAAGCTCTCCGCTTGGACGGATCCGGCCCATAAGAACTGCCCTGACAGCCATGATCTCCATGAAGAATACCGCAATCTGGAAGCTCGTCAGCTCCGCAATGAGCGCCAGTGTTCCGTGCGCGATCTCGATTCCGTCCTTTTTCATCGCATATAACTGCGCCGGCTGACCTCCTGTGGAAGACGGGGTAATGGAGCTGAAGAAGAAGCCTATATATGCATATTTCATTCCCTGCCAGAATGTAACCGGATACCCAAAGGAACGGAGCAGGATCCGTAGATTGATCCCTTCTGACAGATGGAATACCTCTGCCATCAGAATTCCCGCAATGAGATACGGCAATGAAGTCTCGGCCAGAGCATCCGCAACCGTCCCGATATCTGTCCCGCGAAGCAGTAGGAATAATACAGCCGCTGCAAACACAAGAAAGCCCGCGCCACACCTGACCATTTTCTGCATGGAAATATTAGCATTCATAGGCGTCCATCCTTTCAAAGGAATATCCCTGCTCCAGAAGGAGAGGAATCGATTCTTTCAGCGCTTCTATGGTTCTTTCCGGCGCTCCGGCCGCCCCTCTTCCGTCGTGAAGACACACAACCGCTCCCGGGAACACCCGCCTCAACAGCTTCTCCTTGATAGACTTGGCCGTCTCCCTGGCCGACCAGTCGTTTGCCATCACATCCCACAGGATCAGCTTAAGCTTCTGATTCCTGATATAGAACAGGGTCCACAGATTCAGATGTCCCCATGGCGGCCGATAGTATCGGATATTCAGACCCATTTTCTCCAATGTCTCAACAGATTCCCTCAGATCCGCACAGATGAAGCGTCTTCCGCGGAACAGTGCATTCTTATGCTGTACGGAGTGGATTCCCACAAGATGTCCTTCTTCTTCCATCCATTCGATCAGATCCGGATTCTTCCTGGCAAATTCTGCAACTACGAAGAAGCTTGCCTTGATCTGATACTGCTTCAACAAGCATAAAAGCTCCCCGGTATACGCACTGCTTGGCCCGTCGTCGAATGTGAGATACAGCCTGCGGTCCGCACTGCCGCCTCTTGCTCTCTGCCTGCTCTTCTGTTTCCAGAGATATTTGAGACCGGCTGACGGCAGCAGGCTGTAGCATAGCGCTAAGGCGCCGAGTAATATTATGCCAGCCTTGATATATATTCCCATTCTGATTTCCTCCTATCTGTAATGCCAAGCTCCCTTCCAAAGAGACTCCGTTCGGAAGATGCGAACTCGAATGCAGACAGATATTCAAACCCGCGCTCTATGATTGCCCAGACTGCCTGGGAGAGTTCACAATCTATCATCTCGCATTTGGCCTTATGCATACACGCCTTCATCTCTTCTAACTGCCCCGGATCATTAAGAAGCGCCTGCAGTCCTTCGATAAAATCTTCCTTACTATCCCATACCACCCTGGCGAATCCTTTCTTCTCGGCATATCTCGCATTCACAGTCTCCTGCTCCAGAAACGGGCGGATGATGAACATGGGAACCTTACTGTGTAATAGCTCATAGAGCGTGATACCTCCAGCCTTCGTTATGACAAGATCTGCATTCCGCATATATTTCCCGATATTTTCAACATATCCTTTCATTTCCACATCATCAAACCGGCCTTCCCACATCTCATATAGTCTCTGGTTCTTTCCGGTGATCACCGTCGTGCGGACTCCCGGCATCTCATGAAGCGTGTACAGAAGCTTCTCAAGCCCCGGCATAATGCCTAAACCGCCTCCCATGATCAGCACATGCTTCTCATATCCATGGTCGATGTCTCTTTCATACAGGTCTGCCCTGTATGCATGGTTATCACTGTCCGCGTCCTTCAAAAACTGCTGCCGTACCGGCACTCCTGTTACCATCACATTCTCCGGCGCCGCTCCAAGGCTTACCAGATTATCCTTGACCTCTGCCGTCGGAGCAAGATAGAGGTCGGCCTGCCTCGCGAACCATTCCTTGTGCATGCTGATATCGGTGATACAGGTGATAAGCGGTATCCGGCCGTCCGATTTCGCCTTATAGGTTGCCGCCGCTTTCATACAGAACGGATGCGTGCACACGATTACATCCGGCATATATTCTTCCATCATTTTCTGAAATTTGCGATAGATCAGCGGCCCTCCCGGTCTGGTCCCGGAATTCATCCTCCCTGATATCTTGTATACCAGATTGTAGATTCCGTGGCAGCGTTCTGCCACAAGCCCAAACACCTTATAGATCAATTTGCTGATATGAGGATAAAAATATTCCGGCAGATCCTTCTGTACGATCTCGATATTCTTATCCTGCCGCTCAAGCTCTTCCCTGACTGCATTAGCCGCCATCTCATGTCCAAATCCAAATCTTCCGCTTAATATCAATACCTTCATATGAATCCCCCTTCACACTAGCTGTCTTTGTTGAGTATTATTCTACTCCGGAAATCTAAAGAACCCCGCTATGTATTTCTAAACATATTCTGAAGATATACGAACCCTTTTCTTCTATTTCTAAAGATTTTCTTAAGAATCTGAAGATTACTTTCATGCACTTCACATATTGCATGCAGATGTACAGACAAAAAACAGGAACCCGGCAGCTCATTCAACCTGATTCCTGTTTCTTTTCTCTTATTTATCGAACTTTATCGAATGCTTCTGTACTAAAAATAACCGCGCAGCTTCTCGATCGCACTCTTCTCGATCCGTGAAACATAAGACCGGGAGATGCCCAATTGCTTTGCAATCTCCCGCTGGGTATACTCTTCTTCATTATACAGTCCATACCGCATCTTGAGTACCAGCCGCTCCCGCGGCGACAATTCAGATTCGACCTTATGGTACAACATCTGGATATCGTCGTTTAACTCTACCTTCCTGTGTGCGTCATCCTCTTCCGTCTCGATAATATCAAACAGCTGGATCTCGTTCCCTTCCCGGTCCGTTCCGATGGGTTCATATAATGAGATCTCCTTTGATGACTTCTTCCTGGCCCGCATATACATCAGGATCTCATTCTCGATACACCGCGCGGCGTATGTCCCAAGCCGGACACATTTGTCCGGGTTAAAAGTCACCACCGCTTTGATAAGCCCTATCGTTCCTATGGACAACAGATCCTCCGTTTCTTCCGGGGAGGACTGGTATTTCTTCACAATGTGCGCAACAAGACGCAGATTCCGCTCTATCAGGATATGTTTTGCTTCAAGGTCACCCTCCGTATATTTTTGCATATAATATCTTTCTTGTGCGGCTGTGAGGGGTTGGGGAAATGATTTCAAGAGAAGCACCTCTAGGCGTATTTGATATAGTCTATGTAAAATACGCCGCTTTTGTGCTTTTCCATTAAAAAGTATTGATAATATATAAAAATAGCGATAGAATAATATCAATAATACACTATGAAAGGGTGAATGAAATGATTATTAAGGCTTCGGCATCGCTTCGGAACGACTATACTTCCATATCCAATCTCGCCAAAAAGACGAACGAACCAATCTTTATAACCAAAAACGGTGAAGGAGATGGTGTCTTCATGAGTATTGACACATTTGAAAAAAGAGAACAGAAGCTTGAACTCCGCGCTAAAATCATGCAGGCAGAAGAGGAAAGATTAAGCGGAGCAAAGACAAAAAGAATCAACGAAGCGAGAAAGGAATTAAGAGAACGTGCAGGCAAGATATAATGTCGAAATACTTCCCACCGCCTGGGAAGATTTGAAGCAGATTGAAGATTATTATTTAATCCAATCTGGGGAAGAATCTGCCATAAAAATCACAGATAATATCCTGAATTCAATTGAACGACTGGAAACTTTTCCCGATTCCGGATCTTTGACTCCAGATAGCTGGCTTAACAGGCAAGGGTATCGGATGATAATATGGCAGAAGTTCGTTTCCATATATCGTCAAATCGAAGATACTATCTACATCTATCATATCGCCAATACACAGACAGAATATACCAAATTATTTTATTAATGTAGCATAGAAAAATCAGGACTTGCAGAATATAATATACAAGTCCTAATTTTTATCAAAACACTTAATTCAGGCTGTCAAAAATAAGACAAAGTAAAATAGCGCAATAGCTACAATAATAATAGTAGAAACTAATAAAACAATTTTCTTTATCTTTTCCATTACATAAATACTCCTTCTCTACTTTTTATCAATAAAGACTATCTCATACTCGTTCATATCATAAACTTGTGAAAAAAATACTTTGATTATCGTCTTTGCGTTGTCACAGGCATTATCGAACAATCCATTTGCAATCGCATCTTCTTCAGCTCTTGATACCATTTCGTTTAATGCTTCATTATTCTCTTCCAAACTAATCTGTCTGAAAATACTTTCATCTTCGTGATACACTTTAAATGAATCCCTATCAATCTCACTGCTCAATATCCGAGTCTCCGGCAATTTGACTTTAATAGTAGTATCTTTTATATCCCATTCAATCTCTTCAAAATCGAAACCAGCCTTTATTACAATATTATAACTGTAAATGTATTTACTTTGTGTAAACGGAATCGTAACTCCCCATAATTCTCTAGAAGCATCCGTAACATTCACTTCTGTACAATATGCAGATTGAGTGGCTAATTCTCCAATATCCTCAAATCCTACTTTGGTAGTCTTGCTATCAATATCAATCCATTTTCTAATACCTAATATTGCAACAACAATTATCAAAATAATTAGAACGACTGCAAATATTCTAGCAATAAATCCATTTTTGATAAATTGGGATTTTTGTTTTTTCACTTTAGTATTCATTGAATTTTCTCCCCTTTTGCTATAATAAATTGAATTTTTCCAAAAAATCCACCAATGTACGCAATCGCAGATACCAGTCAGGTGAACTACTTTTTTCAAATAATCATCTGCTTTTCATCTAACTTTTGCATCGTTTTAAACCTTACTCTATTTCAAAGATTAGTATCCCTTACTCTTCCGCCCGTCGCAGAATATCATACCTGTCCGCCTTACCACTAAGGTCCACATATAACACCTGCTTTGGATGGGGCGCACTCTCTTGTTCCTTTCCTTCTTCATCTGCAATCTTATTGACAATCACCCCGACATTCCTGCCATCCGGCTTCATAATCTCGATCTTCTCACCCACGGAGAACTTATTCCTCTGCTCGATCCGGTACATCCCGTCCTTCTCATCCCCGATGATTCCAAGATAGGTATACTCCTTCACATAGGTGTTATTGTCATAGATCTGGCTTGTCTCATCCGGCTTGCCGAAATAAAAACCTGTCGTGAACTGCCGGTAGGTACAGTTGGAGATCTGATCCAGATACCAGGGCATATTCGCCCGGTACTTCTCTTCATCCTCTAGGTAATCATCGATCGCCTTGCGGTAGGTTCTCGCCACGGTCGCCACATAGAGCGCCGTCTTCATGCGCCCCTCGATCTTGAAACTGTCAATCCCCGCGCCGATCATCTCCGGAATATGCTCGATCATACACAAATCCTTAGAATTGAAGATAAATGTCCCCCGCTCATTCTCATAGACCGGCATGTATTCTCCAGGTCTCGTCTCCTCTACGATCGAATATTTCCACCGGCATGGATGGGTGCATGCCCCCTGATTAGCATCCCGTCCGGTAAAATAATTGCTCAAAAGACATCTGCCCGAATAGGAGATACACATTGCCCCATGGATGAAGCTCTCGATCTCCATATCCTCCGGAATATGCTCCCTGATCTCTCGGATCTCTTTTAACGACAATTCTCTGGCAGATACCACCCTCTTCGCTCCCAATCTCCACCAGAACTGAAAGGTTCCATAATTGGTGTTATTGGCCTGGGTGCTGATATGCCGGTCGATCAATGGACAGATCTCCCCTGCCAGATTAAAGATTGCCGGGTCTGCAATAATCAGGGCGTCCGGTCCCATCTCCTTCAACTCATGAAGATACTCTCTTACCCCCTCAAGATCATCATTGTGGGCAAGGATATTCACCGTCACATGAACTCTTGCGCCATGCTCATGGGCAAACGCAATCCCCGCCCGCATGTCTTCCTTCGAGAAATTCTTCGCTTTCGCCCGCAGCCCGAATGCTTCTCCGCCGATATAGACCGCGTCCGCGCCGAACATAACCGCCGTCTTTAATACCTCCAGGCTGCTCGCCGGGATCAATAATTCCGGTCGTCTCTTATTCATACCATCCTCTCCTTCTTCACACTGATTGCCACCCCGTCCCCCAAAGGAAGGATTGAAGTAGTTAACTGACCGTGATGTTTCAGTTCATAAAGATACTCCCGCATACGGCTGTGGATCGTACGATTGCGCCGTTCCACGGCGAACCGAGATTCGATCACATCACCGTCCTGCAATACATTATCTGATATTAGCACACCGCCGTCCGAAAGCAGTCGGACGGCCTCCGGCAGATAATGGATATACTGCCCCTTGGCAGCGTCCATGAAAATAAGATTATACGGTTCATCAAGAGTCCGCATGACCTCCAACGCATCTCCCTCCATGAGAGTGATCTGCCCTTCCTTTCCCGCACGCCTGAAATTCTCCCGTGCGATCGGGATCCTCTTCTCATACTTCTCTATCGTAGTGATCCGTCCATCCTTTGGCATATATTCACTCATCAGAAGTGCAGAGAAACCAATCGCCGTCCCGATCTCCAAGATCCGGGACGGCTGTTTCATCATTAAAACCACCTTAAGAAAGCTCTGGGTCTCCTTGCGGATGATGGGTACATACGTATCCATTGCCTCCTTCTCGATCTGCTCAAGGAGAGGACTCTCCGGGCCTTCCAATGAGTGGATATATGTGGTCGTCCTGTCATTATTTATCATTTCACTAATATCTCCTTACCAGATTACCATAACTGATACCTCTATATCTTACTGTTAAAATACTCCTGTGTAACTTGCAGCTGCTTTTTAAGAAACTCTTTCCACATACTCACCATCTCCTTATACCTCCAATTATAACAAAAGTGTACACAATGTCAATTGTGTACACTTCTATACTTATGAAAATATCTTAATCTTATACATATAATTACTGCAACGACTCCTCCTGCAGCCTGTCAAATTCAGCCATGCATTCGTCCACAGACGCACCCTCCATCAGCTTGCGCACGATCAGGCATGTATTCCCCCACTGCTCAACCCTCATCCCGGCATTGCTTGCAAGAACATATTTCCCTTCATCAACCAGGTCGTTCAAAGGCTTCAGCGCCGGAATACACTCCACCTCGACATTCTCAGAAGGGGAGATCACCTTGTTAGTCTCGGCGTATACCTGAAGCGCCTCATCCGAAAGCATTACCTCCAGGACATCCAACGTCTCCTGCCGGCGCTCTGAATTTTCCAAAACCGAGATTCCTGTCATCGATACTACCGGCATCTGCCCCCGGTCGCTTGGAAATCCGATCACCTCCATATTAAAATCGGGCTTCCCGTAAGCTGTCTCGGCATTCGCGGCTCCCCAGTACGCCATCACGATCGGCGTCTTCTGAGCAAGAAAATCAGCCCCTTCTCCTTCGATCGCTTCATATGTCAACGCCGTCTCGGCATCAATATATCCCAGATCGATCAACTCCTTCAGATACTCAAAGCCCTTGCGCATATAATCACTGTACTTGCGCTCTCCATTGTTGAGAGCCTCGATCTCTGCCGCAGGATCGTCTCCATTATACAGATCGGCGTATGCCTGTGCAAAGACGAACGTTTCAAGCCACCAACGGTTCGCCCCTATCGGCGTCTCAATCCCATTCTTCTTGAATACCCGGCAGCACTCCAGGAATTCTTCCGGCGTATTCGGCATCTCGAGATCATATTGATCGAACATATCTTTATTCACAAAGAGTCCATAGACCACCACTTCCTGAGGTATACCCATAAGCTTTCCGTCCACTGTATTCGCCAATTTGACGACTTCCCTCAGATTCTTGGCGCATTCAAGATCAGACAAATCGGCAAGTCTCCCTTCTTCCCCTGTTTTCTGAAGAACGTCCGGGTTAAGCAAATAAAAATCATCCATATCATGCCGTATCCTGTCGATCGATACATCATCATAAGTCTTCTCCTGATAATCGGCGGAAGTATAGGTTCTGTATTCCACCGTAAGATTCAGCTGTTCCTCCGCCATAATAACGGTCTTATCAAAAGCCGTTCTCGCCGCATTCTTGGCATCCGGCTTCGATCTCTCCATCGGCACAAACAGCAGAATCGTCGTCTTCTCTTCCTCTTCATTGTCGATCAGGTTCGTCCCCGGTAAATCCCTCTGCGCACAGGAAACTACGGCAAAAACCATAATCGTAGCTATAAATGCAACGGCTGATTCTTTGACTCTCCTTCTCATATATTATTCCCTTTCCCGTTATATCTATAAAATTGATGCTTTCTGCAATTCCCGATTCAAGCATCATCCCTGGCAAGATAGAGGCTTAACGTCCTCTTCAATACCAGCATATCTATCGGCTTCGCGATATGTGCGTCCATCCCTGCATCCATGGCGTCCTTTACATCCTCTGCAAAAGCGTTCGCCGTCATCGCGATGATCGGTATCAGCTTCGCGTCATCGCGTTCCAGCGCCCTGATCGCCCTGGCTGCTTCATATCCGTTCATTACCGGCATCTGGACGTCCATCAGGATCGCGTCATAGCTTCCCGGTTCTGTCTCATTAAACCGTTCAACTGCCAACTTGCCGTTTTCTACGATCTCACAGACCGCTTCTTCTATATCCAGCAGCTCCGATAAGATCTCAGCATTGATCTCATTATCCTCTGCCACAAGAAACCGTCTTCCTTCAAGACCGCCTTCCTCGCACAGCTTCTCGTACTCTCCCTTGTCACTCTGTTCCGCAAGGAGCTCCATAAGCTTTTCCTTGAAGGCTGATACGAAAAACGGTTTGGCGAGGAAACCGCTGATTCCGGCTTCAAGCGCTTCTTCTCTTATCTCTTCCCAGTCAAAGGCTGACAGAAGCAGGATCGGCGTATGCTCCGGCAGTACCTTCCGCATCCGTCTTGCCGTCTCGATTCCTTTCATCCCCGGTATATTCCAGTCTACCAGGATCACCTGATATTCTTCTCCCTGATCAGAAGCCTGCCCAAGCATACCAAGCGCAGCCTCTCCGTTTTGGGCGATCTCTACCTGTACGCCGGTCTTCTCCATCAACATCTGAATGCCTGTGCAGACATCCTCCTCGGCATCCACTACGAGGATCCTCGCGACGCCGTTCTGCTCCCAGAACTGCTCATCCGCCTCTACATCCGGTATCCGAAGCTCCAGATCTACCGTGAACAGGCTTCCCTGATCCATCTCGCTTACAACCGCAATGGTACCTCCCATAAGCTCGACGATATTCTTCGTGATCGCCATACCAAGACCGGTGCCCTGGACCTTATTCGTCGTACTGTTCTCCGCCCTGGTAAACGCGTCAAAGATCGTCTCCAGATATTCCGCGGTCATACCGTACCCGTTATCCTCAACCTCGATCCTGATATGCTCATACTGATTGGAATGCTGATTCATCCCGATAAAACGAAGCCAGATACTTCCGCCCTCCTGTGTGTACTTTACAGCATTCGATAGAAGATTAATCAGAATTTGGTTAATCCTGGTCTCATCTCCGATCAGACGCTCATGCTTGATCCCCGTCACCGAGATACTGAACTTCTGTCCCTTTGCCTTGGCGGCCGGACGTATGATCGCGTCCACGGAAGAAATCATGTCGTTCAGCGCAAACTCTCCGATCGTGAGCACGACCTTACCGCTCTCTATCTTAGATATATCCAGTACGTCATTGATCAGGCTGAGCAAATGCTGCCCTGACGCCGTGATCTTCTTCGTATATTCCTTTACCTTATCCGGATCCTGTGCATCCTTCGCAAGCAATGTTGCAAATCCTAAAATCGCATTCATCGGGGTTCGGATATCATGCGACATATTCGACAGAAACATGGTCTTGGAATTATTCGCAATCTGCGCAGTCTGCAGCGCTTCCGTAAGCTGCTTGTTATGGACTTCCCTCTCTGCCTCTCTCTCCGCCCTGATCTTCCTCTGCTGCTTCTCATACATGAAATATCCTACGCAGCATCCCAGGAACGCGCACAGCATAACGGCCACCACGATAAACATGTTCTGGTTGACCGCGTCGCCTTCCCTCTGTATCGCCTCGATCGGCACATAGCCGATCAGATAGAGCGTCCCCTGGTTCACCCCCCACATATAGATCAGCGAATCCTTGTTCTGTATCTCATGGTAGAACATTACGTTCTGTCCGGTCCGCACGCTCTCGTTGATGTGATTCTGGACGTCCTCTTCAAGGATCTTGTTAGCATGGTAGAAATCCTCCAGATTCAGATGCCCTGCGTCACGTTCACCGATCCCCTTAGGCTTAAGCACCAGTCGCTCGCTGTATGCATCCATAATGTACAGCTTCGCGCTCTTATTGTAAAATTTGTCCGGCAGCGCTTCATCCAGTGAATCATAGATATATTCTATATAAAGCGTCGCAATCTCTTCACCGTCTTCTGTGATCGGGCACTTCATCGTGTAGGCCCAGGTTCCCATGCTGTTCACATACGACTTGGATATCGGCAGGCCGTCGACCGTCTTCCCCGCGGAAAAATCAAGCCCTTCTTCTGAAAACTCTTCTCCCCTGCTAGTTATCCCTTCCGTCTCTCCCGACCGTATCAGCGATATCTTCACCATCGTATCATTGTCTTCGCATGAAAGAAGAAATTCATCCAAATCTCCTGAATTCACGATCTCCTTCGCAAGCAGCTTCTGAAATTCCGCTTCTTTATGCAGGATCGTCTCTATGGTGTTCTTGATCAGCTTCAGACTCTCGCTCAGATTATCAATCGCCGAGGCAGACATCTCCCTTGATATCCTGGACGTAACAGAAAATACCACCGTTCCCAGAACAGCAAAAACCATAATAAAAATAATAAGCAAGATAATACTTTTGCGCGCTCTTTTTTTTCTCTTTTTCTCTCTCATACTGCAAGTTCACCTTAGGAATCGCCAACCATTCCCCGTATATAAAACCAAACTACTACTCTATTAATATATCACCATTGTATCATAATGTCAAAACTATAGTTGGCATTAAAAACCGAAGGCTGCCTAAAGATCACATCCTCTTCGGCAGCCCCCTGACTTTTATATATTTTTACACATCCATAATAATCGGCAGCACCATCGGCTTCCTCTTGGTCCTCTTCCAGATAAATTCATTCATGGTATCCCGGATCACCATCTTGATCTTACTCCAATCCGCATTGCGCTGGTGCAGAAGGCAATCCTCCACCGCATCCGACACAACCTTCCTAGCTTCTTCCATCAAGCCTTCGGACTCTCTGACATACACAAAACCGCGGGATACGATATCCGGCCCTGCAAGAAGCTGATTGCTTCCCTTCTCCAGAGTAAGTACCACGATCAGGATACCGTCCTCCGCAAGATGTTGTCTGTCGCGCAGCACGATATTGCCTACATCGCCTACACCAAGGCCGTCCACGAGGATCTCCCCTGTGTGTACCTTGTCCACCACCTTCGCTTCCTGGGCATTCAGCTCCAGTACGTCGCCTGAATGAAGAATGAACACATTCTCCTTAGGGATCCCCAGAGTCGTCGCAACGCCCGCATTCGCCTTCAGATGCCGGTACTCTCCATGTACCGGAATCGCGTACTTAGGCTTAACCAGAGAATAGATGAGCTTCAATTCTTCCTGACATGCATGTCCTGATACATGAGCGTCCGAGAAAATGACATTCGCCCCCTTCGCCGACAGCTCGTTGATCACTCTGGACACCGACTTCTCGTTGCCCGGGATCGGGTTCGAACTGAAGATCACCGTATCGCCCGGCATGATCGATACCTTCTTATGCACATCCGCCGCCATACGGGACAGCGCCGCCATAGATTCTCCCTGGCTGCCTGTCGTGATCAGAACAGTCTTCTCCGGCGGATAATTCTTAAGCTGATCAATCTCGATCAGTGTCTTGTCCGGTACATTCAGATACCCCAATTCCTGGGCCACCTGAATGATATTCACCATGCTGCGCCCCTCAACCACTACCTTGCGGTCATATTTGCAGGCAGAATTGATGATCTGCTGCACACGGTCCACATTGGACGCAAAGGTCGCAATAATGATCCTCGTGTTCTGATGTTCCGCGAAAATATGGTCAAACGTAATCCCGACTGTCCGCTCCGACTGTGTGAAACCCTTGCGCTCCGCATTGGTGCTGTCCGACATCAGGGCAAGCACGCCCTTCTTCCCGATCTCCGCAAACCGCTGCAGATCTATCGCATCTCCGAATACCGGAGTATAATCTACCTTGAAATCTCCCGTATGCACGACGATACCGGCCGGGGAATAAAGCGCCAGCGCCGCCGCGTCCTGGATACTGTGGTTTGTCTTGATGAATTCAATCCTGAACTGTCCCAAGTTGATCGACTGCCCATGCTTCACCACTTTCCTGCGTGTTGTCCTGAGCAGGTTATGCTCCGTAAGCTTCCTCTCGATGATTCCCATTGTAAGCTTCGTCGCATAGATCGGAAGATTCATCTCCCTTAACACATAACACAGCGCCCCGATATGATCTTCGTGTCCGTGGGTGATCACAAACCCTTTCACCTTCTGGATATTATCCTTCAGGTAGGTAACGTCCGGGATCACAAGGTCGATCCCCAGCATATCGTCCTCCGGGAATGCCAGACCGCAATCCACGACAATAATACTGTCTTCATATTCGAAGGCAGTGATGTTCATTCCTATCTTCTCCAAGCCTCCAAGCGGAATGATTCGCAATTTTCCATTGTTTTCTTTCTTCAAGTTTACACCTCCACGTGCGTCTCCGTTCTTACTATCTCTGCTTTGTCAAGCACTCTTCGCATTGTCCGTAGAACTTTAATTCGTGGTCTGACACCTGGAAGCCCGTCTCCTGCTCAACCAGACGCTCCAATTCATCCAGGAGGTCTTCTTCAAACGGAACCACTTTCCCACATGTCTTACATATCAAATGGTGATGATGATGCTTTGTTTCCCCGTCAAACAAATCGCTGATCTCATAGCGCAGGCATCCGTCATCAAGATTGATCCGATCCACCAATTGCATTTCCCGTAACAATTGCACTGTCCGGTAAATGGTAGCCAGTCCGATCTCCGGATAGTCTTCCTTCACCAGCTCATAAATGTCTTCTGCAGTCATATGCTTGTCGCGATGATCTGCAAGTACCTCTAATACAAGCAACCTCTGATTGGTTACCTTAAGACCCTTATCTTTGAGCATTTTTTTGAAATTCTCTTTACTGATGGACATAGTATATTACCTTTCGATCTCGATATCCTCAAGCAGCTCTTCGAATACCTTAGAAACAGCCGTAAGCTCCACATCATCCTCCACGATCTCATAGATACTGTCTGCCGCCGTCTCCTTCGTCATCTCCTTAAGGATCAGGCACTCCGCGTCGCCCTCGTCTGAATCTGTCACCAGAATATAGGATACTCCGTTCACCTTCGTCTGTTCAAGTACAAAAAGGTCCACTTCTTCCTGCATCTCTTCTGACCTGAATCTTATCTTCTCCATATATACACCTCAAAAATGATTCTGGATCTGAACTCCTGCTTTATAATCCAGATATCCCTGCAATATAAAAACAGCCGCAATCTTATCGATATATTTCTTGCGGTCCTCTCTCCTAACCTTATTCTCAATTAAAGTCCGCTCTGCTTCTACAGTAGTCAGACGCTCGTCCCACATCACGACCTCAAGGCCGGTCCGCCGTCTAAGCATCTCCCCGAATTCCATGGACCGTCTGGCCCGCTCTCCGATATCATTGTTCATATACTTCGGAAGTCCAAGTACAATCTGCCCCACCTCATACTCGCTGATCAGTTCCTCAATACGCGCACAGGTTCTGCGCAGCTTGTTCTCGTCCTTACGGAAAATCGTCTCTATTCCCTGGGCAGTGATCCCCAAAGGGTCACTGATCGCTACGCCCACCGTCTTAGAACCGTAGTCCAGTCCCATGATTCTCATAGATTATACCCACTTATTATGCTCGATATACGTCCTGAGCATCTCTTCTACCAGTTCATCCCGCTCCATCTTCATGATCAGACTTCTCGCGCCGTCGTAACTCGTAATATATGTCGGATCACCTGACATAATATATCCCACAATCTGGTTCACCGGATTGTATCCCTTTTCACTTAATGCCCTGTACACAATCTCAAGTATATCTTTTGCCTGAATCTGCGGACCGCTTTCTACCTGAAAAAACTGTGTGCTGCTTAAATCTCTCATATACTCACGTCCTCCAAAAATACTTCATTGTTATTCTAACCCATTGACCGGAAAAATTCAATGCATTATTTGCAAACGATTCTTAATTTCTACATTTACTATCTGATTCACCCTGTTTTCGTCCGTTTTCTGTCCAACCTTCACATATTCTCTGGTATGGCCGACCTGATACCGCTCTCCCTCTATAAGGATATCTTCTTCCATCAGAACCTCCTGCACCGTCCCGATCAGCTCTTCTTCATATTCCCCGCGTTTCCTTCTTCCAAGGGCAAGCAGGTCGCTGCTCCTTGTGTTCTTGATCTCCTCCGGTACCTGATCCTCCATCATAGCCGCCCTTGTTCCGGTCCGCTTCGAATATTTGAACACATGGGTCTCATAGAAATCCACCTTGTCTATAAACGCCCTGGACTTCGCATATTCTTCTTCCGTCTCGCCGGGGAATCCAACGATCACATCCGTCGTCAAGGCCGGACGGGCGAAATATTTCCGCAGGAGGGTACATTTCTCATAATATTCTCCGGATGTATACCGGCGGTTCATCCTCTGAAGGGTTGCATCGCAGCCGCTCTGCAGAGACAGATGAAAATGCGGGCAGATCTTGGGAAGCTTCGCGATTGCAGCCACGAATTTCTCCGTGATGATCCCAGGTTCCAAGGATCCCAGGCGGATCCGCCTGATCCCAGGGATCTCATGTATCGCGAGGATCAGCCCTAACAGGCTGTCTCCCGTATCAACGCCATAAGAGCTTAGGTGAATTCCCGTCAACACCACTTCTTTGTAGCCGTTGTCTGCCAATTGCCGTACTTCTCCTGTCACACTGTCCCTGCTACGGCTTCTGACACGCCCTCTGGCATAGGGGATGATACAGTAGGAGCAGAACTGGTTGCACCCGTCCTGGACCTTCACATAGACACGGGTATGCTCTGCCGTACTCTCAAGCTTAAGCTCCTCATACTCCCTGACACGGTTAATATCCGCCAGTTCCACACGCCTGTCACGGAACCTTCCTGCTTCTGGCCTGATCTGTCCCTGCCTGTTTTCCTCAAAAGTCTTGAGTATCTCGATCAGATCCTTCTTCCGATTATTCCCGATCACAATATCCACGCTCTCGTCTAACTCCCCCTGCTTCGCCTGCACATAACAGCCGCATGCCACCACAACCGCATCCGGATTCTTCTTTCTCGCCCGATGCAGCATCTGCCTTGACTTGCGGTCCGCCACATTGGTGACCGTGCAGGTATTCACGATATAGACATCCGCCGTATCCTGAAACGGTACGATCTCATATCCGTTCTTCACCAACAGCTCCTGCATTGCCTCCGTCTCATACCCGTTCACCTTACACCCCAGATTATGTAATGCCGCCTTTTTCATAATTTCTCCTTTTTTCCAACTTTTGCAAATTGTTTCTTGACTTTTCCACCTCTTCCTCTTAAGATGGATATACAACAGTTACTTGCTCGCAAGTCTGCTGTAAATAACAAACACAATATAGAATCATTGACAGGGAGGTATTTTCCAATGAAAACAGTTCAGATATCATTAAACTCTATTGACAAGGTAAAATCTTTTGTAAATGATATCACCAAATTCGATTATGACTTTGATCTGGTATCCGGCAGATATGTAATTGACGCCAAATCCATCATGGGTATCTTCAGCCTGGATCTCTCCAAGCCGATCGACCTTAACATCCACGCCGACACCGCGGTGATCGACACGATCCTTGAAGCGTTGAAGGCTTATATCTGTGAATAACCGCCGTGCATGGCACGCATATAAGCTTTGGCAGTAAGGGCCGGTCTGCTTTGCAGACCCGGTCCTTTTCATTTGTATCTATTTTACCTCGATAATCTCCGCAGTGTCTATCGCCTGCCGGAACAGTTCGTCTATCTTCTCCTCAAGCCTCTCCTCCGACCGGCGGATAACCTCTACATTGGGCTTCGTCACCGGATGCTTGGCCACAAATATGGTACAGCAATCCTCAAACGGCAGGATGGAAGTCTCATAGGTCCCGATCTTCTCCGCGATATTCACGATCTCCTGCTTGTCATATCCGATCACCGGCCTGTACACCGGAATCGTACACACATCATTGGTCGCGGCAAGGCTCTGCATCGTCTGGCTCGCCACCTGTCCGATGCTCTCGCCTGTGATCAGCCCGAGACACCCGTCCTTCTTCGCAAAATGCTCCGCGATCCGCATCATGTACCGGCGCATAATGATGGTCAGCTCGTCATGAGGGCACTGGTCATAGATATATAATTGGATGTCTGTAAAATTCACTACATGGAGCTTCACCGGACCTGCGTATCTCGACACGATCCTCGCCAGATCCACCACCTTCTGCTTCGCGCGCTCACTTGTATACGGAGGCGCATGGAAATAGGTCGCCTCGATCCCTACTCCCCGCTTGGAGATCATATATCCCGCCACCGGACTGTCGATCCCGCCGGAAAGCAGAAGCATTGCCTTCCCGTTGGTTCCGACAGGCATCCCGCCCGCTCCGGGAATGATCTGAGAATAGATATAGATCTCATTACGGATCTCCACATTCAGCATCACGTCAGGATGATGCACATCCACCTTCGTCTCCGGGAACGCCTCGAGAATTACTTCGCCCAAATCACAGTTGATCTCCATAGAAGTCCTTGGGTAAGACTTCCTTGCGCGCCTGGCTTCCACCTTGAAGGTCAGGCGCTTGTCCGGATAAGCCTCGTCCATGTAAGCAACCACATCCTTCTTAAGCTGTTCAAAACCCTGATCCTCCATACGGACTACCGGACAGATCCCCACGATCCCGAACACCCTCTTCAGATGCTCCACCGCATCCTCGTAATCATAATCTTCCCCGCAGTCCACATAGATCCTGGCCTGGGACTTATGAACCTCAAACTCGCCGTCTACGTCCCTCAGTGCGAACCGCACCTGCCTGACGAGCGCGTCCTCAAACAGATAGCGGTTCTTGCCTTTGATCCCGATCTCACCGTATTTTATTAAAAAAGTATGATATCTCATATCCTTTCTCCTCTGATCTCAAATTCTCTTCAACGCCTGGTATATTTCCGAAGCCTTGGTACTATATTATATAGGGTATCTAAAGTATAGTCAATCTCCTGCAGTGTTGTAAATTCTGACATACTGAATCTTAATGTGGCATCCAGGAATTCCTGTCTTGCCCCGATGCCTCTGAGGACGCCGCTGACCTGAGGGTGATTGGACGCGCATGCCGAACCGGAGGATACATAGATTCCTTTTTCCTCCAGAGCATGCAGGAGCACTTCGCTTCGGATACCCGCAAAGCCGACGCTGATGATATGCGGGGCCGACGTCTCGTCATACAGGCCGTGGATCGTCGTGTCCTCGATTCCGCCGACTCCCTCGATAAAATGCTTCTTAAGGCTTCTCATCTTCGCAACCTTCACATCCAGATCTTGATAGATCGTCTTCGCGGCAAGCGAAAGCCCCGCGATCCCCGGAACGTTCTCCGTACCGGAGCGGACATTCTTCTGCTGCTCCCCGCCGTACACGATGGGCTTGATCTTCACATTCTCCCCGATATATAAGACTCCCGTTCCCTTTGGTCCATGGATCTTATGGCCGCTTACAGAGCACAGGTCTACCTTAAGCTTCCCGGGATAGATCCGGTATTTGCCGAAGCCCTGTACGGCGTCCACATGAAACAGGATGTTCTTATTGTATGCTTTCACGATACTCGCCGCTTCCTGGATTGGCTGTACGGAGCCGACTTCGTTGTTCACGTACATGACGGACACCAGGATCGTATCCTCGCACAGCGCCTCCTTAAGCGCCTCCAGCTTGATCCTTCCGTAACGGTCCACCGGGAGATAGGTCACACGGAACCCCTCTTCCTCCAGGTGGCGCATGGTATTGATGATGGCAGGATGCTCGATGGCTGAGGTGATCAGATGCTTCCCTGCCCGCTGGTTTGCATGTGCAGCGCCGCGAAGCGCCAGGTTATCGCTCTCCGTACCTCCGGAAGTAAAGAAGATCTCCTTATCCTTCACCTTCAAAAGCTTCGCAAATGTTTCTTTTGCTTCTTTTATATATTGCTCTGCCTCGACTCCTTTGGCATGCATGGAAGACGGATTGCCGTAATCCTTGCACATGACCTTCCTGACGATATCGCCTACGCACTCATAAGCCATCGTCGTCGCAGAGTTATCTAAATATACTTCTTCCATTCATTTCACTCCTGATTATTATTTTCTTACTACCAGAATATGCATTAATCCTCCAAATGGAACATAAGGATCGACAGCGCCGCCAAACCGGCGGTCTCCGTCCGCAGGATACGCCTTCCAAGTGTGATCGCCTTCGCCCCGTGTTCTAAGGCCTGCTCCACCTCTTCCCTCTCGAATCCGCCCTCAGGGCCGATGAATACTGCGACGGACTGCCCGGACCGGATCGACTCGATGACACTCTTCGTCTCGTCCATGCCCCGTTCCAGCTCATAAGGGATCAACAGCACATCCAGTTCCTTCGCGTACTCAAGCGCATCCCGGTAAGACATCACCGGCGTCACCTTGGGGATATACCCCCGCCCTGCCTGCTTCGCCGCACTCCTTGCAATCTCCTGCCACCGCTCTGTCTTCTTCGCCGCCTTCTTCGCATCCAGCTTCACTACGGAACGTCTGGTGCTGACCGGAATTACCTGGGCTGCCCCAAGCTCTACCGCTTTCTGTACGATCAGCTCCATCTTGTCCTGCTTAGGAAGCCCCTGAAACAGACAGATCCTGGAAGCAAGCTCTGTATCCGCCTGCATCTTCTCAAGGATCCGAAGGAAGACCGTATCCTCCCTATATGCTTCTACCGCGCACCGGTACTTCAGATTATCCCCGTCGCTTACCATCAGTTCCTCGCCGATCCTCATGCGAAGAACATTCTTCATATGGTTCACATCCGAACCTTCTATATAGATCTGCCCTTCCCGAACCTGGGCGGGCGTCACAAAAAAGTGCTGCATCTCTTCTCCTAATTCTTTCTCGCCGTCACAGATACCCATTCTCCCTGACGGTTCACTTCCAGAACCTCTAACCCCGCTGCCTTCACTGCCTCTGCAACGGCCGTCTCCTTACCGTCTATGATCCCGCTGGTGATATAGATCCCTCCCGTCTTCATCTGACGGACGATGACCGGCGTCAGCGGTACCAGTACTTCCGCCAGGATATTGGCGGCGACCACATCATATCTCTCATATCCAACGGCATCCTGCACCGCCTGATCGTCTATGATATTCCCGATCATGACCTCGTACTGCTCACTTGAGATGCCGTTGACCTCCATATTCTCATGGGCCGCGTCAATGGCGTTAGGGTCTAAGTCCGTTCCCACCGAATAAGCTGCCCCGAACTTAAGCGCAAGCATGCCAAGGATACCGCTGCCGCATCCCACATCCAGAATCCGCGCTCCCTCTGTAACGTATTTCTTCAGCTGGCGGATGCATAGCTGGGTCGTCTCATGCGTTCCCGTCCCAAACGCCGTTCCCGGATCAATGTGGATGACCAGCTTGTCTTCATCCTTTGCCTCCACCTTCTCCCAGGACGGGATCACCAGGATATCGTCGATATAGAACTGGTGGAAATACTGCTTCCAGTTATTTACCCAGTCTACATCCTCCGTCTGTGACTCCTCGATGGTACATTCCCCCACATCAAGGAAGTCCCGCATCTCCTCCAGTTCTTTCCTGACCTTCATCAATATGGTTCCCTGGTCCTCCCCCTCGTCCAGATAAAAGGTCAAATAAGCCTTCCCGTCATCCTCCGGGATGTCAGGAAGGATGTCCACGAACATCTGCTCCTTATCCTCCTTCGTCAGGGGCACCTTATCCTCGATCTGGACTCCCTGGATCCCCAGGTCCATCAGCATACTGCTTACAATATCCTCTGCCTCTGCGGTCGTCGTCAACCGAAACTGATTCCATCTCATGATTCTTCTCCTTCACTTACACCTGTTCTATCGCAGACTTATACGCCCAAATGCTCAAGCAGAATCTTCACCCCCATAAGGATCAGGATGATCCCGCCTAAAAGCTGCGCCTTCGCCTGATATCTTGTCCCGAATATATTGCCTATTCTAACACCTGCAACGGATAAAGTAAATGTGATCATCCCGATAAAACTGACTGCAGGTACGATATCCACCTTCAGAAAGGCGAATGTCACTCCCACCGCAAGCGCGTCGATACTTGTGGCCACCGCAAGCCCCAGCATCGTCCGCACATCCAGGGACGCATCCGTATCCTGGCAGCATTCCTCATCCCCGCTCTTAAAAACCTCCCGGACCATATTGCCGCCTATAAAGCCAAGCAGGATAAATGCGATCCAGTGATCAATGGAGGTGATGATATCACGAAACTGCACCCCCAGGAAATACCCCGCCAAAGGCATACCCGCCTGGAATATTCCAAAATACGCTCCTACAAGACACGCCTTGCTCCACGTACATCTCTTCATTGCAAGCCCCTTGCAGACGGATACGGCGAATGCGTCCATCGAAAGCCCCACCGCGATCAGAAATAACTCCGCGACTCCCATGTTACTGCTCCCTTCTTTTGCAAACTCCCTCTATGGCTGTCAAAACGCCGCATCCCGGGCATTCTTAAGAAGAACCTCCGCTTCCGCCCGGGTCAGGCCGTATTCCTGCGCAAGCAATGCGAATTCCCTGCCTACCCAGGTATCCGACACAGTCATATTGTCACTGTTCACCGTCGCCTTGATTCCCCTTCGCAGATATTCCCGAAGCGGGTAATCCGAAAGCCTCGTTACCGCCTTGGTCTGCAGATTGCTGGACGGGCACATCTCAAGGACGATCCCCCGTCTTGCAAGCTCTTCCATCAGCTTCTCATCTTCTGCGGCGCGCACTCCATGCCCGATCCTTACAGCGCCGAATTCCAGCGCCTTCCAGATACTCTCCGGCCCGTCCGCCTCCCCTGCGTGAATGGTGAACGGCACGCCCAGTTCTCTTGCCAAGCTAAATTCTTCTTTAAAATCCCCGGTGGGATACAATCCTTCTGCCCCGGCCAGATCTACCGCTGCCGCACCCTTCTTAAGATACTTTGCCGCGGTACGCACCGTCTCAAGATTCGCCTCATGGGCTTTGGCCCCTCTCATACAGCAGAGGACCGCTTTCAGCAAGATCCGCCCCCGGCTCTCTTCCATGGCCTTGCCAAATCCCGCAAGCGCCGCCTGTACCGCCTCATCCTGCGTAAGTCCAAGCTGCCCGTGAAGCTGCGGCGCGAAACGGACTTCCGCATAACTAAGCCCCTTCTTATCAAGCTCTCTCCCAAGTTCATAAGACGCCGCCTCAATATTCTCCGCCGTCTGCAGTATCATCAGCGGGATCTCGAAACACCGGAGATATTCATTGAGATCCTGACACTCCGTCTGCGCTGTAATATATGGTCTCAATCCTTCCTCCGTCTGCGCCGGAAGCGCAATATTGTCCTTATCCGCAAGCTTTAGGATCGTTCCCGCAGGCAAGGATCCGTCCAGATGCAGATGCAGGTCTATCCGTCCATATTTCTCCATAAAATCACTCATTCTTACAGCTTCTCCCATTCCTTCTCACGAAAACTGGTCAAAACAGTTGTATCCGTCACCAGAACCGGACGCTTCACCAGCATCCCGTCCGAAGCCAGCAGCTCATACTGCTCTTCCTCTGTCATATCGGGCAGCTTATCCTTAAGCTGCATCTCACGGTAGAGCATCCCGCTAGTGTTAAAGAACTTCTTAAGAGGCATCCCGCTCTTAACATGCCATTCCTTCAATTCTTCTTTGGTCGGATTCTGCTCCTTGATATCCCTCTCCGTAAATTCAAAACCATGTTCCTCCAACCATTTCTTTGCCTTCTGGCAGGTGCTGCATTTCTTGTAATGTACCAATAACATCCTTCTTCCTCCTAATGCCGATTATTCAGACGTACTAAACTGTTACTCATTCTACACTCTTTCGGACAACTTTGCAAGGCAATGCAGAGCAACTGTAAGACGAATAGTTTTCGGATAGCAGACATATATTACTAAAAACGAATGGAGTACCTATGCCATTTCACAAAAAACAGCTCAAGATCGCCGGTATTGCCCTTCTGTTGATCGCATCCTACTTTGCCGGCCATTTTGCCGCTATGCAGTTCGCTCCCCAGGAGATCGACCCGGGCGTCTTAGGCTCTGACGAATCAGATTCAGCCGCCGTATCCTCCGCCATCGCGCCCGCCGCCGACAACTGGGGGCTAAGCTTCCAGGAAGAAGGGCAGCCGCCGGTCGCCAACGCCACCTTCGGCGAACTGGAAAAATATGATACATACTATGCGGAAGATACCGATGAAAAGGTAATCTACCTGACCTTCGACTGCGGCTATGAGAACGGAAATACTGCGCCGATCCTGGACGCCCTGAAGAAACACAACGCCAACGCCACCTTCTTCGTCGTCGGCAATTTTATCTCCACAAGCCCTGACCTGATCAAGCGTATGCATGAGGAGGGCCATACTGTAGGCAACCATACCTATAACCATCCGGATATGTCGAAGATCTCCACAAAAGAAGCATTCGAAAAGGAATTAAAGGATGTGGAAGACGCTTACAAAGAGATAACCGGAGAAGAGATGACCCGGTACTACCGCCCTCCTCAGGGCAAATACAGCACTGAGAATCTTCAGATGGCAAAGGATATGGGCTATCACACATTCTTCTGGAGCCTCGCCTATGTGGACTGGTACCAGGATAAGCAGCCTTCCCGTGAGGAAGCCTTTGACAAGCTCTTAGGGCGCATCCATCCGGGCGCGGTCGTACTGCTGCACAGCACCTCCAGCACCAACGGCGAGATATTAGACGAACTGCTGGGCAAATGGGAAGAGATGGGCTATACCTTCCAGAGTCTTGATCACCTGATTGATAAAATGAACTGACATGCAAACAGGTACAGGACAAAACACAGTTGGGGACATAGTAAAATTGAATTTTACTATGTCCCCAACTGCATTACTCTACCGTCACGGACTTCGCCAGGTTCCTTGGCTTATCCACATCACACCCGCGTCCCACCGCGATATAGTATGCGAACAGCTGCAGCGGAATGATTGCCAGCGAATTGGTGAAATACCGGTTCGTCTCCGGTATATAGATTACATAATCCGCCGCCTTCTCAACCTCCGTATTGCCCTCGACAGTGACCGCCATCACGAACGCACCTCTGGTACGCACCTCTTCCATATTGCTGATCATCTTCTTATACAGGTCTTTCTGAGTCAGCACCGCCGCAACCAGCGTCCCCTCCTCCACAAGAGAGATCGTGCCGTGCTTCAGCTCGCCTGCGGCATAGGCTTCCGAATGGATATAGGAGATCTCCTTCAGCTTCAAAGACCCTTCCATTGAAATGGCATGGTCGATCCCGCGTCCGATGAAGAAGATATCCCTCGCCGCCAGATACCGGTTGGCGAATCTCTGGATCTTCTCCCGGTTATTCAGGATCATCTCGATCTGGGCAGGAAGAGCCTTCATCTCTCCCAACATCTCACTTAATTCCGCATCGCCCAGTTCTCCCCTGACACAGGCAAACTTCATGGCAAGAAGATACATGGCGATAAGCTGTGCAGAGTACGCCTTGGTAGTTGCAACCGCAATCTCCGGTCCCGCCCAGGTGTACATGACATTATCCGCCTCTCTTGCGATGGAACTGCCCACCACATTCACAACTCCAAGGACTCTCGCCCCCTGCTCCTTCGCTTCCCTGAGAGCAGCGAGCGTATCCGCCGTCTCCCCTGACTGGCTGATCACTACCACCATGGTATTCTCATTGAGGATCGGATTGCGGTAACGGAACTCCGACGCCATATCCACCTCAACCGGAATCCTGGCCAGCCCTTCCAGGATATACTTGCTGGTATAACCCACGTGGGAAGCCGATCCGCAGGCCACGATCATGATCTTCTGGATCTTCCTGATCTCCTCATCCGTCATCCCCAGCTCCTCGATCACGATCTTATTATCCTTCACCCTTGGTGAGAACGTATCCATAACCGATTTCGGCTGTTCATACATCTCCTTGAGCATAAAATGTTCATAGCCGCCCTTCTCGGCAGCGTTCACATCCCACTCGATCCTGACAGACTCCTTGCTGATCGGTTCCTCATCCACACTGAAGAACTCCATCGACTCTTCTGTCATGCGGACGATCTCTTCATTCTCAATAAAATATACCTCTCTGGTATACCGAAGCACCGCCGGCACATCAGAGGCAATGATGCTGCCCCCGTCCGTATGCCCTACGATCAGCGGACTGTCCTTGCGTACCGCATAGAGTTCCTCCGGATGATCCTTGAAGATGATCCCCAGGGCATAAGACCCCTCCATACGGTGCATGATCTTGGTGATCGCCTGCAGCGGATTCCCCTGATAATAATAATCCAGAAGATGGGCAATGATCTCCGTATCCGTCTCGGACACAAACTGATACCCGTGCTTCTCAAGCTTTTTCTTTAATTTCAGATAATTCTCAATGATACCGTTGTGAACGACAACGATGCTTTGATCCTGATTAAAATGAGGATGAGCGTTCACATCCGACGGAGAACCATGGGTTGCCCACCGTGTATGTCCGATCCCCATCGTCCCGGGCAGCGTCGCGCCGTCATGGGTCAGCTCGCTTAACACCTTAAGCCTGCCCTTTGATTTGATCATATCAATCTCGCCGTTATTGCAGACGGCAATGCCCGCCGAATCATAACCTCTGTATTCCAGCTTTGCCAAACCGTCCAGCAGGATCGGCGCCGCCTGCTGATTGCCAATATAGCCAACTATTCCGCACATATCTCTCACTCCATAATTCTTAATCCAAATCTATGAAATCGACCTGGAACGCGTCATCCTTCTCCATATGCCCCCGTTTCTTCTTCGGCTGCTTACTTAACAGTTCATCCAGATCATCGATCATCTCAGAGGCATCCTCGCTGTCGTAGCCATAATCATCATCGTCATAGTAATCATCATCGCTGTCGTCATAATCGTCTTCATCATCGAAGTCTTCAAACACGCCTTCTTCCCGAAGATTCATCGTCTTCACAGGTACTCTTACAGCCGGCTCACTCTCTCCTTTTTTGGCTGAGATTTTTTTTTTGCCGCCGGAAGAACTCTGTGTCTTCTGTGTCTTCTGCGGCTTCTGAGACTTCTGAGACTTTGGCGTTCCGGATATCTCGTCGTCGTCATCCATATCTATACCGTACTCGTCATACAGATCATCCAGCTCCAGATTGCGGTGATAGAGCTTCACCCCGATCACGATCATAACAATGATCAAAACCACGATAAGCAGGCCGACAACGATCACGACAATATCCAGCATATCCTCGATAAACCGAAGGATCTTACCCCAGATTCCCTTCGCCGCTTTCTTCTCAGGCTCCGATGCTCCCGCCTGCTGCACATATCTCTGGTAGGTTCCATCCACCGTATCGTACTGGTACAGGGTCTTCTGCCCGTCTGAACCCAGCGCGTACACCACATAATAATCCGGATTGTCTGAATCCTGCCATGCCGGGAACTCCTGGTCATTCAAGGTGAGCCTCGTCTCCTGGAAGCTCTCCGGAAGCTTGACCGAACCATCGTTCCTGAGCAATACGATATAACGGTCCGCGGCAATCTCTACCTGTTCAAAAGGCGTAAATGACCCGTCGTCCGTGCTGTACAGGAAGAACTTGGGATCTCCCCCTGCTGCCGGGGTTAAAAACAGCGCCGATAAGCCGTTGGGCGTCTCCTGCGTGACCACCTGGCACGGCGTTCCTTCATAGGTCATCTCGGCTCTCACGAATCCACCCGGAATCACGCTATCCGGGAAGCCGTTCGTAATCTGATACTGAACCCCGTCCACTTCCACCTGCGGTCCGTCAGCGCTGATCGCCATCCCACCGCCTTCTGCTCCTTCCGGCGCGATCAGCGACGGATCACCAGGTCCTATGCTGACTGTTGAACTGCCCTGTGTGATATCGTCTAATTCCGCTCCGGTGGCGTCGGTTCCGGATGCCTGGGAAACCTCAATCGTTGTAGTTCCCTCCTGAAGCGCCTGGAACTTCAGCGAGAAATCCATCGAAGACCCGCCTCCGCTTCCTGCTATGGTAATCGTACCCTCTCCTCCCGACGCGCTGTCACCGCTCACGAACCTGAGCATACTTGTATCATAAGTCAGGACGGCATTCAGCGACTGGAGACTGGTAGACGTCGAAGAAAAATTCGCCACCACCTCCACCTCTGCCCCTACGGTCGTAGACGGATCTGTAAAATGCAGGCCTGCATATGCCGCATCAGCGACCATAGAAATACACGGACATAACATACCCACTAAAAGGATTAAAAATATTGCTTTCCTCAGCCTTCTCATGCACATTACCTCATATTCTTTCTCGTTCTTCACTTTACCGGCTAATATACGCCGTCACCGTCACCATCGCCGGTATCACCGCCGGAAGAATCTCCGCCTCCCAACGAACCATTATCGCCGTCCGGATCACCGGTACCATCCGGATCATCGTCGCCGCCCGGATCATTACCTGTTCCGTTTCCTGTTCCGCTTCCCGTTCCACCGCCGCTTCCCATGCCTGTTCCGTTTCCTGTTCCGCTTCCCGTGCCGGAATAATCGTTACCGCTGTTATCATTATATGAATTGCCTCCGGAATATGAACCATCGGAATTATAATATTCATCCGGCTGTTCCAGGTAGCCCTGGCTGCTCTCGTTCGTGTCCGCATCCCGGTCGCCCGCCTTATCTATTATGTTATTGCTGATGATCGATACGTCAGAAGAGACCGTGTATCCTTCACTGCTCCCAAACAGGAACTCATGAAGCTTCTTCACATTGTCCTCAAGGGTCACCGGTATTACAACGCTTCCGATATTCGACAATGTATCCGTCGTCTTGTCAAACGGGAATCCTATATTCTCTCCCAGCTTATACTCAAATGCATCCTGGGCATAATCCAGTATCTCTGCCAGAGTGAAATTCGTAGACACCTCCGGGAATATCTGGTCGATGACCGCGTTCAGCTGCATGAGCGAAGCGCTCTGCAGCTTCTCCACGATCTTGGTAAGTACGTCTCTCTGTCTCTCCGTCCTTCGGAAATCATCTCCAAGAGTTCCCCGGATCCTCGCGTAAGCAGTCGCCTGGACTCCGTTCAGAAGCTGCAGGCCCGGCTCCGTCACACCGGGCGACAGCTTCCCGGTAACCTTCATGATCTCCGTCGCATACCCGCAGATATAAGACAGCTCCTCCTTCTGGACGTCGATCTCGATTCCTCCCACCGCATCGATCACGTCGATCAGCGCGTTAAAATTCACCGCCACATAATGCTCGATATCCAGATCCAGATTCCTGTTCAGAAGCGCGATCGCATCCTCCGGCCCCCCGTAGGAATACGCCGCATTCGCCTTGTCAAGCGTTCCGTCCTTCTGCTCTAAGAGCGTGTCTCTGTAGACGGACGAGATCTTCACCTCCAGTGTCTCCCGGTTCAGGCTGGCAATCATAATTGTATCGCTCCGGTTCCCTTCTGCCAGTCCGTCGTCGCGGGAATCCAGCCCGAATAACGCGACGTTCAGATAACCCGTTCCCCTTGCTCTGGATTTCTTCGTCTCCTTCGCCTCCACAGATACATTCAGTTCTTCCGGGTTCAGCTTGACCCGGTCTATCTTAGATAATTTGCTCGCCAGGATCCCGACTCCTGCCAATGCTACAAATGCTACTGTACCGCCAAGGATAATACCTATCGTCTTTCCAAGTGATCTGCCTTTCTTAGATCTGCGCCCTCGTCTATAGTGTTTCCTATCCCTCGCCATTATCCAATGTCCTTTCTGCTTCGTTCACTGCCAAACTATTACAGTCCGCTTCTGATAATACCATACATAATACTACCCTATTTTTCATAAAACTGCAACGAAAATATGGTTTTTTCACCTTTTTATCCAATACCCCGGACTCGCCGAACATCTTTCGACAATAAAAGGCGGTAAGATACGGTAGCTTTTTCCCATCCGGTAACCCGCATATTTACAGGCGCTTTTGTAGATCAGAGACGGGATCAGATAACCCCTCTTACTCTTCAGCAGATACTCCATCGTCTTACCGACCAGGCGGATCCCTTCGCTCTCCGAGTGAATCCCGGCAAATACCTCCGGATGGTCGGCCTGGGATACGGCCAGGTCAAAATTCCTCTTAAACTGCCGTATTCCCGAATAATTATGGGAATGTATCACCCGGGCGTCTGCCGCATAGGCGATCTTGTAACCGGACTTCACCATCTTCGCAGCCATGACCATATCCTCGTTGAATATTGTCTTCCGGGTAAATCCGCCCATCTCCCGGTAAATATCTCTTCGGTATGCCGCGCACACATCCGAACAGAAAAAAGTCTTGATCCCAAGCTCCTCCATATCCTCCTGCCCTTTGATACGGCTCTCCTTCGGATAATTAAAGCTTCTGGTATAGCGTTCGATCACGCCGCAGTCTTTCGCCGGAAGCTGACGGGCGTAAGAGATACCCACCTCATCCGACGAAAGCAGAGGCTTCAATAATTCTTCGATCATCCTCCTGTCTGCCGGCACCGCATCCTGGGTCATGAATACCATATATTCCGCATCGGACAGCGAGAATGCCATATCCCGTGTCGCGCCGTGGTCGAACTCCTCCGGCTCGATCTGCTTCACCGTAACCTTCTCCATCTTCTCATACTTCTCCGGGAAATCCCCTGATCTCGTATTAAGCAGCCAGATATGCCGCACCGGACAGCTCTGTTTCCCTAATCTCCGTATGATCTGATCAAGTCTCCTGTCAGGCCTGAATGTCGGAATCGCCACATCCACTTGTATCCAAGCATTCCTCAATCTTATCATCCCTTTTCTTTTTCTTATCATATCCTGTAAACCAGTACATCAACCCTGTCAGAGCCAGCCAGAACCAAGTGGTCGGATTACTGAACCAAGTGGTAAAAAAGGCAAGCCCCAGATAGATCGCCATCTGCCCGTAGAACAGATAGGACACTGGATTGCTGCTTCTTTTGACCAGACGGATGCACTGCTTGGCCGCAACGCCTATAAGCACTGCAAGCAGGAACACCCCGCCAATTCCAAAATCATAATACGCGTCATAGAACATGGTAAGCGTCGTAAGCTCCGGCTTGGTCAGATACAGAGCCTGACCTGTAAGCTCCGGGAAGACGAACTTAAGCCCTGTAAGCGCAAATACCGGGAACAGCATCCTGATCCCCCAGGTATGAGCGGCAAGCTGCTCTACCATACAGTTAAAATTCTCGAAGTTATTCGCCACGTACATATAAGGCTGCGTAACGAAGATCGGCATCTTCCCATACTTCATCTCAAAGATACTGTTCAGATAGGCCACATCATGGTGCCGGAATACCGTCAGTATGACATAGACCGGGATCAAAGCCAGGACCACCGCTGCGATCGTCCTTAGCCGCACCGTCTTATTGACCATAATATATGTAACCACTGCAAAACCTGCGGCGAACAGGAGCTGGAATCTGGACACGCACAGGATCGGCACCGCTGCCGCCGTAAGGTTTGCAAGCACAAGCACCGCCTTCTTCCCCATGCCTTTCCCTCCTCCGGCCTTAAGGTACAGCACCGTGATCGCCGGGATCAGGATACAGCTCACCGTAAAATAATGTACGCCCGATATATGAAAATAAGAATAAGCGTGAGGCTTGTCTGAGAACAGCGGAATAAATCCGACCTTCACCGCCTCGAACACAAAACACAATACAGAGACCGCAAAAAGCCCCACGATACACAAATAGAGCCTTCCTGCCAACACCGCGTCCCTTTCGATCTCGCGTTTCTCTTCGTCCCGATACTGACGCCCCCATTCATATCCGATTCCAAAGCCGATATAGGCCAGGAAAAAGCACATCCAGGTAACATAACTCCAGTCTCCCTGGAGCCTGCTCAGCCGCAGACAGGCCAATCCCTGCCCGCCGACCCACGCAAGAGTAAACAGCGCCCTTAATTCCACAAGATTCTCAGATTCTCTTGCCAGATGCACATACAGATACAATGCCTCTACGATCAGCAGGATCCCTGAAACATAGTAAAGCCTTGCAAGACTTGCTATATAGCTCGCAAGAAACATCAGCATATAAGTACCATATTCCATTATAATATCGTCGCGTCTTCTTCGCCTCATTGTGTATCCCCTTCAAATGTGGTCTGCATCGCCGCCGTGCCTTCCGTAATCCCTGACAGATAGATGATATCGTCATGGATCTGTTTGACCTTGCTTGACGGCTCATAATAATCTTCACTGAAGATCTCCTGGTGAAGCTGTGTCACATTGCTGTTAAAATCAATAGGTACTACAAACGATCCTTCATGGTTCCTGATATCCTCCGACGTCGTCACGGCGTATGGGAAGCCCGTTGTACCCACAATGTTATAATTCAAAATGTTAGCAGCAAATCCAAGCATATCACTTACTGACAGGCTCGTAGAGATCTGCGGAAATACTTCATTGACGATCTGGTTCAACGTGAAGATATTCGCCTTCTTCGCCTTGTCCGCCGTCAGTTGGAACACCTCCCTCTGCCGCTCCGTTCTCTTGAAATCCATTCCTTCCGTATAACGGATCCTTGCATAGCCTACGGCATGGACGCCGTCTAACAGATGGACTCCCGGATATATCTCGATAGGCTGCATATCCTTGCCCACGACCTGGGCAGTCTCGAACGCATAACCGTTACAGTAGACCGCTTCCTCCGCCGTCATATCCACCTCGATCCCGCCAAGCGCATCAATAACATCCACCAAAGCGCTGAAATTCACGCTGACATAATTACGGATATCCAGATCGAAATTCCGGTTCAACAGACTGATCGCCTCCTCCGGCCCTCCGATATTATACGCCGAATTCGCTTTGCCGTAGGCGCCGTCCGATAACTGCAGCAGCGTATCACGGTATACGGACACCAGTCTCACGTCATCCGTCTCATTGTTGATGCTCGCGATCATGATACAGTCGCTCTGTACTCCGCCTTCCAGCTCTCCTTCTCTCGAATCAAGGCCGAACAGCGCGATATTCGTATACGGCCCCGTATCTCTGTAGACCTCAAGCTTCTCCTGATCCAGCATCTTGATATCCAGCATATCAAGCTTCAGCATCCCGTATGCAACCGCACACAGAGCCGCTAATATGATCAGCTCCACGATCAGGATGATCAGTCTCTTTCTTCTACGCTTCTTACGCCTGATCCGCTGCTTCTCCTTTGGCGACATCTTTTTATTCATGCTTCTCTTCTTGCTCATATTACCTCTCCTAAGCGGGCTAATATGCATTCTTATTTACAAAGCCCTTAAAAAATGTCAGGAAAATGATCTTAAAATCAAACCCCAATGTCCAATTCTCAATATAGTACAAATCGCACTCAATACGCCTGTATATAGAAGTATCCCCCCGGAATCCATTCACCTGCGCCCATCCGGTCAGACCTGGACGCACCTGGTGCTTCACCCGGTACCGCGGGATCTCTTCGCTGAATTTCTCAACAAACTGCGGGCGCTCCGGTCTTGGCCCGACCAGGCTCATATCGCCCTTTAACACGTTAAATAACTGAGGCAGCTCATCAATACTTGTCCTGCGGATGAACCTGCCGACGGTTGTGACTCTCGGGTCATTCTGCGTCGTCCATCCGCCCCTCTCCTTCTTCTCATCCTGCACCACCATAGAACGAAACTTATACATCAGAAACGGCTTATTCTGGAATCCGATCCGCTCCTGCCTGAATATAAGCGGTCCCGGAGAAGTAGTCTTGATCACAACAGAGATAACCAGCATGACCGGTGAAAATAAAACCAGAGCGAAGACAGCGCCAAACAGGTCGACTCCCCTCTTGACAACCGCGTTCAATATATTGCTCAGCGGGACATGCCTGATATTCACCACCGGAAGTCCCAGAAGATCCTCCGTATAAGGCTTCGTCGGAATAATATTATTATAATCCGGAACAAACTTCGTATGCACGCCGGACTTCTCGCACATGCTCACGATATGCTCTAATTTATGATACTCTGCCAGTCCCAGGGTAATGATGATCTCATCCAGCCGGTTCTCAGGGAGAATGATGGTCAGATTCTCCGTTCTTCCAAGAACCTTCACGCCCCTGTATTCCGTCCCCCTGGGCACATTATCCGCAAGGATACCCCTCACGATATATCCCCAGCCCGGATTCGCCTTGATCCTGTCTACATACTGCTCCGCCGCACGGCTGTAGCCGATCAGCAGGATATGCTTCTGGTTATAACCCTTCCTGCGGATGTCACGGAGCCCTTCTCTTAAGATGTTACGGCCCACTACCTCTGTAAATACATTGACACAGAAGAAGATAAACATCATCGTTCTGGAAAAGTTCGGCTGATGCGCCAGATACAGGATCAGGATAAATGCCATAAGCCCGATCGTATTCGCCTGGATGATCCGCCATGCCTCAAGCCTCCTGCCCTGCACCCGCTTCGGTGTATAAAGCTGGAACACATAATAAAGGATCAGATATCCCGGAACAAGGAAGGTAAGCGCCTTCGTATACTCCTGCAGGGTCAGGTACCACGCCGCCGGCGCGAATATCCCGCTCCGGAATCTGATATACCACGATGCCACATAGGAAAACGCGATCACAACCGCATCTATTAATACATGAAGTGTATTCAATAATTTCTGATTATCTTTGATCATATATATTTACCTATAAATTCCTTTTTTGCATTACACTTTATCATACAACAAAACATCAAAGTCGACAACCCGTCACCGGGTACTTTTTCTTAACAATTTATTAATATATTAACTCTATTGTAATATTTGGAAACGATTATGAAAATTAATATAGCACATAATATAAATATTTGCTATAATAAACCAATAATCTAAGACAAAGAATCGGAATTAAACAGGAGTTTAACATATGAAAGTTACAATCATAATCCCTAATTATAACGGCTGCCGCTTCATGGAGCCGTGTCTGGCTTCCCTGAAAGAACAGACCTTCAAGGACTGCCGTATCCTTATCGTAGACAATGCTTCCACGGACGGAAGCCTCGAATATCTGCGCGGGAACTATCCGGATATCGAGGTTCTTGCCCTTGATAAGAACTATGGTTTCAGCAAGGCCGTCAATATCGGGATCCGGCATGCCAGGACGCCTTATGTCCTGCTGCTGAATAACGACACCACCGTGGATCCTCATTTTCTGGAAGAGATGGTACATGCTATAGAACAGTCGCCCCGTATCTTCTCTGTCGCCAGCAAGATGCTGCAGATGTATCACCCGGAGCTGATCGACGGAGCCGGGGATCTCTACACCCTGGTGGGCTGGGGCGTCGCCCGGGGATGCGGCAGGCCGGCATCTAATTACACCGAAGCAGACGAGGTCTTCTCCGCCTGTGCCGGCGCGGCAATCTACCGCCGGTCCGCTTTCAAGAAGATCGGGCTTTTTGACGAGAATCATTTTGCCTATCTGGAAGATATAGACGTGGCTTACCGCGCCAAGATCTATGGCTACAAGAATCTGTACTGCCCCACTGCTCTGGTCTTCCATGTGGGGAGCGGGACAAGCGGTTCTAAGTATAATTCTTTCAAGGTCCGCCTGTCCGCAAGGAACAGTGTCTATCTGAACTATAAGAATATGCCGGCAGGACAGCTTGCGCTTAATTTCATTCCTCTGCTTATGGGATACCTGGTCAAGTATGCTTTCTTCATGAAGATCGGATTCGGAAAAGACTATAAAGAAGGGATCTTAGAGGGTCTTCGCAAGAGGAAGGTGCAGAAGAAGGTGCGCTTCCGGATGCGGCATCTGCCGAATTATGTGCGCATTGAACTGGAGCTTATAAGACATACCTTCGCATATGTGAAGGATTGGGGGCTGCGGAAGCTCTATAAGAAGTAAGGAAATTATATCAATTTAAGAAAAAGGCAGTACGGGGAAGAATATACTACTCCCTGTACTGCCTTTTTATTGGCGTAATTGTATCACCTTGAACAATAAGTCAGACAAGCATGATTTTATCAGAAATGGAATGTATCCCGTAAGCCTGCCCATTTCTGGTCTTTGTCGCTTAAGTTCAGCGGTGTGCCGTCTTCTAAGTGATAGCCCTGGGCTTCTGCGCTGCCTGGATATGCGCCCTGAACCTTCGGCCAGGTGATTCCGATCTCGGGATCGTTCCACGCCATTCCCCCTTCATCGCCCGGGCGGTAGAAATCCGTACATTTATAACAGAATTCTGCGATGTCGCTCAACACCAGGAAGCCGTGGGCGAAGCCTTCCGGGATATAGAATTGCTTCTTGTTCTCTTCAGTAAGCTCAATGCCGAACCATTTGCCGTAAGTATCACTGCTGCTGCGCAGGTCTACCGCCACATCGAATACAGAGCCTTTGATCACTCTGACCAGCTTCCCCTGGGGGTATTCCTTCTGGAAATGCAGCCCCCGCAGGACTCCCTTGGCGGAGCAGGACTGGTTGTCCTGCACGAACTTCATGGTAAGCCCCTCTTCTTCCATATCACGCTGGTTGTAAGTCTCCATAAAATATCCCCTGGCATCTCCATGGACTGCCGGCTCGATCACACATAAGCCTTGGATCCCGCCTGCGTTCTTCTCTACTTTGATCTGTCCCATAATACTTATCCTCTCTTAGAATTCTATCTCTTTCAAATACCTTCCAAGCGCATCCTGCCAGGTCGGAAGCGGTGTGAATCCGCTGCCTGCAAGCTTGCTTCTGTCCAAACGGCTGTTAAATGGCCTTGCCGCCTTGGATATACCATACTCTGCCGTCGTGACCGGAACAACCTTGAGCCGGTCTTCTGCATATTCCGGATGACCAAGCTCTACCGCCTGCCGGAAGATCTCCTTCGTGAAATCATACCAACTGATGTAACCTCCCTCGTTGGTGGCATGATAATAGCCGTACCGTTCCGTCTCAAGCATATCCACCAGAAGCCTTGCCAGATCATAGGTATAGGTCGGAGTCCCGATCTGATCGTTGACAACCGTAAGCCTGTCATGGGTCTTGCCTACATTCAGCATAGTCTTAATAAAGTTCTTCCCGTTCTTGCCGAACACCCAGGCGATCCGCACGATAAAATACTTAGACAAATTCTCCGCCACCGCAAGCTCTCCTTCTAATTTGGTCTTGCCATAGACGTTCAGCGGCTTATAATCCTTGCAGTCCGGATCCCAGGGGGTGCTTCCCTGTCCGTCAAAGACATAATCCGTGCTGAGATATACCATCTTGCAGTCAAGCTTTTTACAGCTCTCGGCTATATACCTGGTACCGTCGGCATTGATGGCGCGCACCTTATCTACCTTATCTTCATCCTCCGCCAGGTCTACCGCCGTCCACGCCGCACAGTGAACTACTACATCCGGCTTCACATCCTCAATCTTCGTCCTCACCGCGTCCGCGTCCGTAATATCCATCTGAACATAGGGCATAGAAGTAACTGCCGTCCCGTCCTGTATCCCGCTGTACCCGGGAGCTATATCACTGCCGATTCCTTCATAGCCCCGTCCTGCCAACTCATTCATCACATCATGGCCTAACTGTCCCGCCACTCCTGTCACTAATATCTTCATGCTGATCCCTCCTGTTTACCGGTTTGCATACATCTTCTCATAATAATTCTGATACTCGCCGGAGATGATCGTCTCCCACCACTCTTTATTATTCAGATACCACTCGATCGTCTTCTTGATCCCGTCCGCGAACTTCGTCTCCGGAAGCCATCCAAGCTCACTGTGGATCTTCGCCGGATCGATCGCATAGCGCATATCGTGTCCCTTGCGGTCGGTTACATAGGTGATCAGGCTCTCCGGTTTCCCCAGCTCCTTGCAGATGATCTTGACGATATCAATATTCTTCATCTCATTGTGGCCGCCGATGTTATAGACTTCTCCCACGCGTCCCTTATGGATGATCAGATCGATCGCCTTGCAGTGATCCTCCACATAGAGCCAGTCACGGACATTCTCACCCTTCCCGTATACCGGCAGCGGCTTATCGTTGAGCGCATTGGCGATCATCAGCGGGATCAGCTTCTCCGGGAAATGGTACGGCCCATAGTTGTTAGAACATCTGCTGATGGTCACCGGCAGGCCATAGGTCCTGTGATACGCCAGAACCAACAAGTCCGCCGCCGCCTTGGATGAGCTGTATGGGCTGCTGGTATGGATCGGCGTCTCCTCCGTGAAAAACAGGTCCGGCCTGTCAAGAGGCAGATCTCCGTACACCTCGTCGGTAGATACCTGATGATAGCGGGTGATGCCGTACTTCCTGCAGGCATCCATCAGCACAGCCGTTCCCTTGATATTGGTATCCAGGAACACCTCCGGGTCCTCGATGGAACGGTCTACATGACTCTCCGCCGCAAAATTCACCACCATATCCGGATGTTCTTCTTCAAACAGCCGATACACTGCCTCCCGGTCTGTGATGCTCTCCTTCACGAATCTGAAATTCGGATTATCCATCACCGGTTCAAGCGTAGACAGATTCCCCGCATAAGTCAGGCAGTCCAGGCAGATGATCCTGTAATCCGGGTACTTGCCAAGCATGTGAAATACAAAGTTGCTTCCGATAAATCCGGCTCCGCCGGTCACTATAATATTCATAATCATTCTCCATTCTGCTTTGTTAATATAGTCCGTCCTGATATTTCCCGTCCAGGACGTCTTTCAGATATTGGCCATACTGGTTCTTCTTCAGGATCTCGTACACCTTGAGCACCTCTTCTTTGGAAATCCATCCGTTCAGGTAAGCGATCTCCTCCAGGCAGCCGATCTTGCGGTGCTGATGGGACTCCATAGTCTTGACGAAATTCGTCGCGTCCACGAGACTCTCATGGGTTCCCGTGTCAAGCCAGGTGAAGCCCTGTCCCAGAAGCTCCACATTCAGCTTCTCCGACTCCAGATACACCCGGTTCAGATCCGTGATCTCAAGCTCGCCCCGGGCGCTTGGCTTTAAATCCCTGGCATACTCTACCACCTGATTATCATAGAAATACAGCCCTGTCACGCAGTAATTACTCTTAGGGCACTCCGGCTTCTCCTCGATCGAGATCGCCTTGCCCTCATGGTTGAATTCCACGATTCCGAAACGCTCCGGATCGTCCACATAATAACCGAATACGGTTGCGCCTTTTCCGGATTCCGCATTCTTGACCGCCGCTTTCAGCCGCTTCTTCAATCCGTGGCCCGCGAAGATATTGTCGCCCAAGACCATGGCAACCGTGTCGTCTCCGATAAAATCCGCCCCGATAATGAATGCCTGCGCAAGTCCGTCGGGGCTTGGCTGTACCGCATAGGACAACTGAACACCGAACTGATGCCCGTCTCCTAAGAGCTCCTTGAACCTGGGCGTATCCTGCGGTGTGGAGATGATAAGGATCTCCCGGATCCCGGCATTCATCAGCACCGACATGGGATAATAAATCATCGGTTTATCATAGATCGGCAACAACTGCTTGGATGTCACCATGGTGAGGGGATACAGACGCGTGCCTGATCCTCCTGCTAATATAATTCCTTTCATTTGAAACCTCCTGTTACCCATTTACTCATAGTGTTCATATATTCATGCATTTTCATTCCGTCTTTAGACATTATAAATGGTGACCTTAGGTCACCTTCAAGCACTTTTTCCATATTTAAGTAAATATTTGTATTTCGTCCGGTAAGGTATGCTATAATAAGACATAACAAGATTACTTTTTTATAGGAGGTGAACAAAAATGCCAACAAATGAAAAAGAATATAATGGCTATTTATTTGATCAGTTATCTATCCTGGAACGAATCGAAGCTGTTACAGATGATGAAAAGGCATTAAAACAGATAGCCATTGAACGGCGGCAGATCGAACGCAAATTGTATCAGAATCCCTCCTTACAGGGAAAGGAGCAGGTTTAAACAAAGGAGACGCGGCACCTTACAAGGTTCGCGTCTCCTTTGTCTAACCTCAACTAATTATAATCATATCCGGCACAGGAACGCTCCCGCCTCCTTCGTGATCCGGAACCCCTTATCTGTCTTACGCTTCACGTAAGATCGGAATTCCTTATACCGCTCCGTAATATACTGCCCCTGATTGCCATGGCAGGAGAGCACATAGGAGATCAGAGGCTCCGGCTCCGGAACGATCAGTTGATCTTCGTACGTCTTCCACTGGCAGACCGGAAAATATTCCTCTAAAATCCCGGCACCATTCTCCTTCCCGAACCGATCATACAGCTTATCCGCCGACAGCACGATCCGATCGTCGAATCCCTGCACCAGGAGACTCACCTCTTTCATATGTTCCTGCCCATAAGCACTGCACAAGAACCTTCCGTCCGGTCTGAGCACCCGCCGCACCTCACCGCACACCCGGCGGATATCCTCACAATAGAACAGAACATGATTGGCGATCACCAGGTCGAAGCTTCCGTCCGCAAAGGGAATATGCTGACAGTCGAACACCTCGTAGGAAAACCGTCCGTCCTTCGCACCGATCGCACGGCGGGCGTCTCTTAACATCCCTTCCGAGATGTCCGACAGTATGATATCCGCCTCTTTCGGCAGATGCTTTAGATTCTCGACCCAGAGCGTTCCGTCCCCGCAGCCTAACTCCAAGATCCGAATACCCGGACATACTTCCAACTGTTCATAGATCCAGGGGAACCACCCTTGCTGATTCTGTGAATACAGGCTGTGCAGGTGGATGCGCGCCGAGATATTGGATGCGTTCTGATACTGGTTTTTCAGGCTCTTCTCCATCCCAGTCAGATGGATCAGGTTCAGCATCTTGTTCCAGTCGATGGTCCGCTCTTTCTGTATCGCGTCCGAGGTCTCCATGATCGCGGTCTCCACAAGCTGCATCTGCTCGATACGATCCCGCACCAGCTTGAGCTGAATGTTCAGGGAATCCAGCATGAAGTGATAATCCGCATCATCAATGGTCATCTCTCTGATGTCATCCAGCGAGAATCCCAGGTATTTCAGCAGCAAGATCTGCTGAAGCCTTGCAAAGTCTTCGTCTGTATAAAACCGCGCTCCCGATTCACTGACAAAGGAGGGCTTTAAGATATCCTGTTTGTCATAGTAGCGTATTGTCCGCAAAGTAACATTCGCCATCCGGGCAAATTTACCGGATGAATAGTAACCCGGTTTGTTCATTATGAAAATTGGGTCATATAACCCGGATATTCGGCGTGCCCGGTCTCTAGCGTCCCGCCTTCGACTGTGATCTTGATCTGATCGCATTCATATGCATCCAGGAATGTGTTGCACACACCGCCCATGATATAGTATTCCCCTGAGGTTCCCATACTGGAGATATAGGAAGCAAATGCATTATTAAAATCAATCTCAATCGTATCCTTTCCGTCTACCTCCTTGACCTCAAGAGACAGAATCTTGACATCTGCCGTCACTACGCCCTTATCAACCAGAGCGGTCAAGATATTCTCTGCTGAGAACGATCCCATCTGAATCTCCTCAGAATCAAATGCCGTCGCATCCTCATTGCTGTAATAAACCGTGATATCCGGCGAATGCTGCACACTGTTGTCAACCTCTGACTGATCGGATTCCTGATTCTCCTGATCCTGCCCCTCTTCCTCCTGGCTGTCTTTCTCCTGGTCATCCTGATCCTGGTCCTCTTCTTCCTCCTGATCCCCCTGACCCGGCGTCTCACTCTCTTCCTGTTCCGATGCATTCACTTCCTTGGTCTGCCCCTGTTCACAGCCTGTCAGACAGAGCATCCCGGCTAAAAATAACATTGATAATAACAGTCTCTTCTTCATACTCCATATACTCCCTTCTCTTGCTTCACAATACTTCATCTGTTACCGCTTCGTTCGTATCTTCTTCACCGCCTGTCCTGCATCCCTGAGCGGTCTCGTAAGCTTCCATGAACGCGACGTGCTGATCTCTGATAATCTCTTAACGGCTTTTGCCGTTTCTCTGCCTGCCGCGGCTGCCTTCCTGTACATCTGCCATATGATCTTACCCGCTTCCGAATGCAGATCAATACTTTCATATTCGATCCGGACTTTACAATACGCCTTATCACCCAGAGCTATCACAATCTGCGGATCCTTCTCATTGAAGAAGATATCTTCCTCCGCCTTAAACCCATGAATGATTTCATACTCCGCCGGTGCACCGTCAAGCAATACTATCAGATTCCTAAGTCCATATCTTCCGTCATCGTCCGGATCGAAACGGACCGCTCTGCAGGAATCCGGAATATCTAACACAAATGCAACCGGCTGTCCTCCTTCTCTGGCCTTGTATTCCACAACCGTCTTCGATTCTTCACAGAATCCATCGCCTGTATCGAAGAAGAACTCCGCCCTGGTCTTGTCCACATACTGGTGCAGCGGCGACAGCACATCCATGAATGAATATCCTATATCCTTCCCAGAATCTGCAATCCCGCATTCATCCGCCTTTTCCATCTCCTCAAGCAGTCTCCTGGAAGAGTCCGCATCCTGATACCTGTGGAAGAATGCCATCTTCTCCTTTCGCACCTCCCGGAATCCATCCCGACCCGCCAAGATATCTCCCAATATCTCAAAAAGCTTATCCTGCGTGCCGACCACAGGTCCCGGCATGAGAAGCTTCGGGTCATCCACGATAAATCCTCTGTCCGCCTGATACTTTGCCAGATCAGGGCAGGAGAATATGATCGGCTTATCAAGCAGAAGGAAATCAACATACACCGACGAATAATCGGTGATCAGAGCATCAAATCCATTCATAACATGATAGATCGTCAGGAAATTCTTATTCAGTATGTCCGTATCCAGGAAAATCATTCGCTTCGGAAGCTTCACATTCTCTCCCTTAAAGAATTCATTATCAGCAAAATGCACCTTCGCGAAAATGTACGCGTGATTCGCCTCCAGAAACTGATCGATCTGATCCGCATCATAATCCGGATAATTGAAAATATTATTCTCAAACTGCTCTCCTTCATCCTTCAAGCCCTTGCGCATGGTTGGCAGATAGAAGATCAGTTTATCCGTCTCTACATCTATGTCTGTAAGCTTCTTAAGCTCTTCTTTGCCGTCAGACCAGAACATCATATCATTTCTCGGATAACCGGTCTCCTTAACCTTACGAGGATCTACTGCAAACATGCCGCTTAGCGTAAGCTGCGACAGCCTCGAAGGAGCCGTAATAAGATCGGTCTGTGTCGTGATGGTCTTCAGCAGCCGGAAATCATCGGAATCCGCAGCCGCACTGTCAAAGAATCCGATCAATTTGAGCGGGAAGCCATGCCATGCCGCAACATGAATCTGATCCGGTCTCTTCCGGTCCGCAAATTGAAAAGAGGACGTGATCAGAAAACGTGCCCTGTCGATCATCAGCTCCGTCGTCTCTTCGCCCTCCAAGCCGCAGGCGACGCCCTTCTCTCTTAATACCTCCAGCATCTTCCTGTCCTGTATGACCCAAAATGTATCATAATCGGTATTCTTCGTGACATATTCCCATAATGCTCTTGAATTATCCGCAAAATCCGGTGTCGCCCCAAACACCATCAACTTCTTATCAACAAATTGCCCCATTCTGTTTCTTCCTCTCAAAATATCTTTAGTTCACTCTTGATCTTTGTTGTCGAAACCTCAGGTGTCCGATTCAGATAGACGACTTCACACAGGCTCTTTAATTCATCAAACTTGCCCTCCCAGTCATCCCCTATAACAAATGTATCGATCTGATATAACTTGATATCACTTGCCTTCTGCTCCCACGCTTCCTCCGGAATGACCAGATCAACATACCGGATCGCCTCTAAAAGCCGCTTTCTCTCCTCATAAGAAAAGTAACATTTCTTATTCTTGATGGCATTGAATTCATTTGTAGAGAGCCCGACGATCAGGTAATCCCCTAATCGCCTGGCTCTTTCTAACAGATTAATATGTCCGTAATGAATCAAATCAAACGTGCCATACGTAATCACTCTCTTCATATATTACCTCATCTGGGTCTTAATGGTATACTACAACCGTCGTTCCGGTCGGAATCGTATCATAGATCCACTTCGCATTCTCGATCAGCAGTCTGACACAGCCATGTGACAACGCCATGCCGACCCTTCCGTCCTGCAAGGTTCCGTTCTTGTTATACAGTACGGAGTGGAACAGATAATTCCCTCTGAACTGTGTATACCAGTAGCATCTCGCCGCTCCGGAATCAAAATAATACCCCTTGCTTCCCACGGAGAAGACTCCTTCTACCGTAGGCGTACCCGGTGCACCGTCGCCGCAGTCCCAGTAATGGACGAACTCCCAGCCGCCTGCGCCTCTCTGGAAGACACCCACCTTATGAGTGCTCCGGTTCACCATCAACAAATAGGGCGTCGGACTGCTGTACAGATTAGCCCGATTCAACATCTGACCCTGCTGGGTCGGTACCTTGTACAGAGAGTAAGAAGTCTTGCCGAATCCATTCATAGAATTCCCGGAATAGACATATGCATGAGTCGTGTATGCGCCGCCGCTGTTGTGCCTTGCACTGTCCACAACTGCATTCCACTTACCGTTTCCTCTGTTCACACCCTCGTACCACACGAGATCATCCTGGCCGTTGGTATTGCTCCATGTCGGGAACTGCACCCTGTTACCCGATGCACCCATGATACCGACCTCATACTGTGTAGAATTGATCGGCATATTATAGACATAGTTAAGCGGTGATATATTGGCTGTCGCACCGCCTACACAGGTCTGCGCCCCATTGTTCGCCGTCACATACACATGCGCCGTATAGTTTCCAAAATGATGCGCATGATCTGCAACCCTTACATTCACAGCGTATACGCCTTCTGAAATCCTTCCTGCCGTATACCATGCGATATCGCTCTGGTTGCTTGCACACCAAACCGGGATCTGCACCTTATTAACTCCTGACACTGCGGTCACACCGCTGACCGTCACCTGGAAGGTACCTGCCGTACGGTTAATATGACCGATCTGTACACGTGCCGCCATTGGTCTCTTCGTCACATCGAATCCGGTCGCCCCTATGAAATGAAGGCTGCCGTCTGCCGTCTCATAATATCCATGTACAATATATTTCCCAAATTCTCCATGATTCGCAACCTGCACATCACAGGTATAGCTGCCGTTCTTACCGGATGCACTGTACCATCTGATATCATTCTGGCCATTTGCAGCGCCCCATACGGCGAACCTGACACCCTTCTCTCCGCCCGGAACTACCAGTCCCGACAGCGAGATCCGGTAAGTGGATTCTGTACCGCTGATATCCGCCGCGCTAAGAGACTGATATCCCGGCTTCAGTTCACAGCTTGTAGCGCCTACAAAATTCAGCGCGCCCGTCACATCCGTCATGTAAGCATGGATCGTATATTTCCCACAGTTATACTGATGGTTCGCGATGTTGGCATTCACGATATAATCGCCGTTGGAGTTACGGTTCGCGGTATACCATACGATATCCTTCTGTCCCGGATCTGACCAGATCGGAACCTGAACCTGTCTGATCAATCCGACATTCTTGATACCCGATACCTTCACCTGAAACTGTCCGCCGGAATTACTGCCCACGGAAGCCTCAACGCTTCCGCCTGACGGCGCTTCTGTCTCGAATCCTGATGAGCCAAGGAAGATCATGGATCCATCCGGCATCTGTGCATATGCATGCACATTATACTTTCCAAGCCCTGTGTGATCCATAACGGAGATCTTATATCTGTATGTATTGCCCCCATTGTTCGGAAGTGTATACCACTTGATATCGTCCTGACCGTTCACCGCACTCCAGGTTGGAAACTGGATATTCTTCGCTCCCGGAATCTCGATTCCTGTAAGCTCAACGGTAAAGTCTCTCTCATTGTTCTTGGTTACGGTAAGCTTCCCCTTGTTAAGCTGCACGTCCTGGGCCGCAGAACCCAGATAATACTGCTTGCCGGCCTTATCCGTAACGTACACATGGATATTATAGGTTCCCGTAGAATACTTATGATTCTTAAGATCTACATCCGTGTAATAGACGCCGTTACTGCTCCTTTGCGCCGGATACCATACGATATCGTCCTGGCCGTTCACCACACTCCAGACCGGCACAAGGATCTCTTTCACCTGCTCTGTATCCACACCTGAGATCACAACCCGGAAGGTGCCCTTCCCGCTGTTATAATCCGTTACTCTGATCTGACCGTCATCGATCAGACGTGCTTCATCCAATGTCATGATTCCGGCATCCGGTTCTTCGGTCTCTGGTTCCGTCTGGTTCACGGCATCCGGTTCCGCCTGATCATCCGCCGCATCTCCTGCCGGACCTCCCTGCCCGTCCAAAACCACAGGCGTCTCCTGCGGCTCTTGTTGTTCAGGATCGGAGGTGCTGCCTGTTCCAAAGGATATCCCATTTTCCGTCAACTGTACCGTAGCGTTCCCGGGCTCCTCAACCGCCCAGACATTCGTACCAAGCAATGCAAGCAATAGTACATACACGCCCGCTCCTTTTAATAATCTTGTCATTCTTCCCCGCATAACTCAATCTCCTTTCTTGTCTTCCCCTTCTAATCCCCTTGAAAAACTCCTCCTTTCGTCTATCTTCCTATACTAATCTGATTCAGCAAAATCTCATACAACTGCCGGTGCTTCTTCACCGTAACATGCAGGATCAGACCGCAGATCCACAGAAGAATCCCGATCGTTGCAAGCACACCCGACACAATAAGAGTCGGGAAGCGAAGAACCAGGCCGGTGGCAAAATACTCCAGAAGCACCGGAATGAATAATGCCAGCGCGCTAATGACACAGATCACGGACAAAGTCGTAAAAAACAACAACGGTTTGTAATCCCGGAACAGATTCATGATCGTCTTCAACACCTTGACGCCGTCGCTTACCGTGTTGAGCTTAGATTCACTTCCCGTAGGCCTGTCCCTGTAAGAAACCGGAACCTCCTCAAGCAGGAAATTCTTATCCAGCGCATGGATAGTCATCTCCGTCTCAATCTCGAAGCCCTTGGACAGAACCGGAAAACTCTTGACAAAGAGCCGGCTGAACGCACGGTAACCTGTCATAATGTCCTTGACATTGCTCCTGAACAGTCTATTGATCAGGCCTCTCACAACAAGATTCCCCGAATTGTGAAAAGGCCGCTTATTCTCTGTAAAATATGTGGAAGACAATCGGTCGCCGATCACCATATCCACTCCCTTGTTAAGAACCAGGTCGATCATCTGAGGGGCATCCTCCGCCGGATAAGTATCGTCTCCGTCGATCATCAGATAGCACTGTGCCTCAATATCCCGAAACATACTCCTGATCACATTTCCCTTGCCCTGCCGATATTCATATCTGACAATCGCACCGGCATCCCTTGCGATCCGGTCTGTTCCGTCGGTGGAATTATTGTCATACACATAGATGACCGCTTCCGGCAGCACACGCCTGTAATCTCTTACAACCTTCTCTATTGTAATACTCTCATTATAGCAGGGTATTAACACTGCAACTTTATCCATTATACTATATTCTCCTTACTCTGTCATTCAAGGTCATTTCTGAAATCCTCTGGTGCGCCATCAGTCTGAAGCTCTGGTATATGACCAGATACTTCGCGATCTGAAGCAGAGGATATACACCGGCCAGATACATATAGACGGAGGGCTCCATCTCCGTACCAAACCAACTGCTGAACAGCACAACGGCTGTCACCAACAGAACAGCAGACAACAGCATCCCCATAATACACAGCCACATCTCTATATGCCTTCTGTCACGGAAAAGGGCCGCCGTTATATATACAAGCCCTGCTATAGCCGCGATATTGACGATCACACTCAATATCCTGTAGAGCGCATGGATAACTGTCACAGATACCTGGACCAAACGGTCCGTCAGTCCAAAAGAAGTATCCATAGCCTTATCTGTCCTTGCATACTTCGCAGGATAAGTAGTATCGCTGTAGAAGAAATCTTCCCACTCCCTGATCACATCAGCCTTTCCCGTACTGATACCCATTTTGCAGAGTTTGACCGCCGGTCCCTTATAGTTCATAACGCCTGTAAAATATTTCCAGAAATCCTTCCAGTATTTGCCGTTCTCTATATATTCCTCCTGTACCTCTACACTGCTTAAGTGGATTAATCCATCTTCTTTCAAAGCGCCGCTCTCAAAAGCTTCATCCAATTCCTCCACAGCCTTGCCGCAGAAAGTTCTCATCTTCGCGCTGCTCTTAAAATATCCCGCATCGCTGAGGGCACAGCGCATAACCCACATAGGCATATCGCCCTTCATATCCTTATTCTTCCCCTGGCTCCAATTGGCTTCCTGACCAAGGATCTCTTCCTTGATGGAACGAAGCGAAGGGCTAACACGGATCGCATCTGCGATAGCGTCATTGGAACACCATACATCCGGGGAGGCGTCTTTGTCTTCTATCTTATACAGACAGTCCATCAATTCCGCGAATTCTGATCCTGTTCTCTCACTTGCAGCAAATTCATCATAATAAATAAAATTCATGGTACAGATTCCCAGGGTCACGATACCAAGTGAGACGACCGGCAGCAGAATCCATACGGCCTTTCTTATTATCTGCCTTGTAATCTGCCTGTTCTCCCAGATCAGGCAGGCAAGAGTCACTGCTGTCACCACAGACACAAAAGGCATAATCCATATGGAATCGTCCCTTATATAATAGAAGAACGGCAGACAAACTGCACCGCCGATCCCCCATCTGCGAAGCCGGCTCTCATCATCTCTTCCAAGAAAGAGCGCGATCATACAGGAAAAAACCAATATTACCGCATATGGAACCAGCGCCATCTGATAGGTCCTCTGCACCACCAATTCCTTAAATCCGATCGGTGAATATAGAAGCAGCAAATAGATCGCCGCTTTCCACTCTATATGAGGAATCAATCTGTAGACAGACTTGACAAACACCGCAGAAGACACAATACATAAGAGACCTATAGCAACGGAATACGGTACCCTGATAATATGCCAGAACGCTGCAAACAGAGGATAAGATACACTCTTCACCAACGTCAGATGGGAATAATCCCCCAACCACTGAAAATCCGCCAGGCTATCTGCATAATGATACATCAATTGGTCGTCATATACCTGTTCTGTCCAATAAGATAACGGCGTCTGCCAGAACAAAAACAGACGAAAAAGCGTCGCGAAAAGCAGGAATCGCATGATCAACTGTCTCTGCCTTCTCTGTTTCTTTCTCTCCGATAATCTCAAAGCTCTTCTTCCTCTACTCCTATTCTATCCTATATATATAATAATTGCCAACATTTTTTACTTTTATAAGATTTAATTTGTCCCTGCCTGATATTAAATATGAAACCCCCAACTTCTTCAAATCCTCCGCCGTCAATGATACGGTAAATACATCCGGCTGGTTCAGAAGAAATTCGGGTTTCCCGCTCTCCTTCAAAGAAACTGCAATATGCGCATACCGGTTATATATCTTTGCATTGACACCGTCCGGATCCAATGCTTCCCACCTCTTAAGGTTCGGGTACACATTCGTCGAATTGACCGTTGGCGCCCCCGCCATGATCCCTATATTGATGCAGGGAAAACCTAACCCTTCCACAGCCCACAGCGCCTCTGGTTCCTGCCCGTGTACTTCTTCTATGGTCTGAACCAGCTCGGTATCATAGATATTGTCCACTCCGCGTCTTACCGGATTAACCAGCGCCCCCGCCAATATCATCACACCCATACAGAGAACTCCGAAAAACTTCCTGCATCTATTGTCATGATACCGAATCAGCAGGTAGAACATCAAGATCCACAACACAACAGTAAAGATATAATATCCCGCTTCCGGATAGAAGTCCTCGTTAATAAGGCTGCCGATCTTAACGACAGCGTATCCGCCGATCACGGCTAACGCTCCGCCGACTGCCGCCGGACAGCTCCATTCCAACAGGGATACGCCGCGGATCAGCATCAGTATATTGACGAATCCCAGTATCACGAAAGCTCTTGGCGCGGTCGAATAACTCATGAGCGTCACCTTCGCAAGCATCGCCGGGAATCCGGCGATACACCAGATCAGGAGGAATACATCCACACAAAGCAGGATCCCTATCAGCTTATCCCTTTTCTTTACCGCAACATACAGCGGAATGATATAGCACAGCGGGAAGAAATCTATAAACTGTGCGCTCTCACATGCATTCGCGCCTGTTCCCTCTCCCAAAAGCGCATACCAGATATTGGAAGCATAATTGAAGAACTCAAGACCGATCCCTCCGCCCGTATCCAGCCGTTTCCCCGGATAAGCCGTATTCAGGACCAGTTCAATGGTCTCCTTAGAGTTGTTCCAAACGTGGAGCATGATTCCGGCAAAAACTGCAAGAACCGCCGCAAGGCATAAGACATCTCCCATGTTCATCTTAAATCCCCGGTAATTCTCAAGGATCACCCAGATTCCCAGACCCAGGATCACATATGCCATGGGGAACTGCCACGCCGGATACAGTATCAAGATAAATCCGCCCGCGCAGACTGCAATCACCGACGCACAAATCCCCCGAACCCATGTCCTTGTATCTGTCATGTATTTCTGCAGAAGCAGTACCGACAACTGCCCGAAGACCAGCATCTCTACAAGTCCGTTGATCGCGAACCACCACTGGACCACAGGGGCAAAAGCGACAAGGAAAGCACCGGACACAGCCAGCCGCTTATCCCCTCCGGACAGAAGCATACCCATCTCAAAGGATACCAGAAACAGCGCAATCCATCTGCCATACCAGAAAAAAGCCAGACCCATTCCGGCCGGCAGAAAAAGATACCCCCAATAGAAGGGTTTGAAGATCATTGCAATATCCCTGACAGGCTGCCCATAGACCATGAACATATCGGTCGCAGCCCCCCGGACCGTATCACTGTAATAGGGAAATGCACCGGCTGCGTTGCGGTACTGGGACAGCATCATAGGCGTTGAGACCGCCCATTCATCCGAACGGATCGGCCTTGCAGCCCCAAGGAGCGTTCCCGTATCTGTTCCTCCCATATACGCCTGCCACACACCGATGGATGAACCGTTCAGCTCACAGACCACACACAATACGAACAAGGCCGCCGCTATGGCAAATCTCCAGGCATACAGGAACGACACGAACCTTGCACCGTAATGATCATATAACAGAAATATCGCAAACAGAAGAACGGCAAGAAGGCAGACCTTTTTGGAGACGCATGCCCTCCTGACGTAGAACAGCATATTCCCTGCTCTGGACGCATCCGCGACACCTTCCAGCCAAAATGCATATATTCCCGCCACCAGAGCCAGCAGCAACGCACCAGCTGCATATATCCCCCACCTACAAACTTTCGTCCTTCTATCACGCATATTTCCTATCTCCAATCCTCATCTATTTTAAACTAAAATCACATCTTTCCAAAGACAGGTTCGGATTGTAATATGGATCTCCATTCTTCAATATCTCAGGCCATTTCTGAGCAAACGTAGCGATCTCTCCGTTGAATCTGTCTACCTTCTCTTTCGTATTCTCAAGGCCTCTTGATTTTGATTCATAATGATATAATTCCGCATATGGATTATATACGATCAAGTATCCTGCTTCACGGATCTTCATACACAGGTCAATATCGTTGAACGCTACCTGTAATTCCGTACTTAAGCCGCCCACTTCCTCGAAGACACTCTTCTTCACCATCATACACGCCGCCGTGACAGCGCTCATATCCTGTGCACAGATGATCCTCGAGAAATAACCGTTGACGCTGCGCGGCAGCCCGATAAATGCATGGCCCGCGATTCCGCCGAAGCCGACGATCACCCCAGCATGCTGTATGGTCTCGTCGCTGTAGTAAAGCCTTGCTCCCACAGCGCCTACATTGTCATGCATACAATACCCAATCATCTCCTCCAAGCAGCTTCCGTTAATGATCTCCGTGTCGTTGTTCAAAAGCAGCAGGTACTCGCCCTTTGCGAACTTGGCGCCGTAATTATTAATGGCAGAATAGTTGAACTCTCCTTCCCAGCATACCACATGAACTCTTGGGTTCTCCTTCTCAAGATCCTTATAGTAGCGGAAGGTCTCTTCATTCTCACTGTTATTCTCTACGATAATATACTCGTAATTGTCGTATGTGCTCTTCTGCTCGATAGAACTGATGCATTTGTCCAGATCCTCGATATGGTCCTTGTTCGGTATGATCAGAGAGATCAGCGGATGCTCCTTCAAGATATGCTCGGTCTTATAAAGTCCCAGATATTCTCCCTGATGTACCTTCGCCGCAATTCCGATCCTGTCGTAATGCGCCTGCACCGCTCTCTTACCCGCCTCAAATGCATACATCTTGCTCTGCGGATTCTCTGACGTGGAATCCTTATGCGCCCGCCAGTGATACAATACCTTCGGAATATGATGCACAGATCCGGCCGCCTCCACGCTTCTCAGGACAAAATCATAATCCTGCGCCCCGTCGAATTCGCTTCGAAGCATTCCCACCTGATCCATGATCTTCCTGCTCACCACGAACAGATGGCAGATATAATTCATAGAACACAGAAGATCAATATTAAAATCCGTCTTAAAATGCGGTTCAAAATATTCCTTCCCGTTCATAGAGATCTTATCTTCATCCGAATACAGCGCATCGATCTTCGGATCTTCATTGAGCGCCTTCACACACTCATACAATGCGTCTGGAGTCAACAAATCGTCATGGTCGGCAAACGCAATGTAATCCCCTGTTGACACACGGAGCGCTTCATTCGTATTTTCAGAGATCTTAAGCGGAACAGGGCTTATCACCGTCTTGATCCTTCTATCAGACTCCTGATATCTCTTAAGCGCTTCTGTAAGAGCGCTGTTCTCTTCACCGCTTCCATCCGACAGACATAATTCCCAATTACCATAGGTCTGCTCCCTAACAGAACAGATCAGCTCCTCCAGATAACTAAGCGGCGTCTTATATAGAGGAACCGCTATACTGATCTTAGGCATACGGTCAAACCGCGCCTCCCTCTGGGCATCCAGTTCGTCCTTCGTCGGCCCGTTCGCCTTGCGCCAGGACATATAGTTATTCTCATTCAGCCTGAAAAGCTTGACAACAGCGCGTCTTGCAGTCCGCCTTACACCTTCCGTCTTAAGATAACTTACCGTCTTCGCCTTAATCTTCCTGGCTTCTGTTACTCCCTTCTTCACCACCGACGGATAGATCTCATGGTCATACTCTGTCCGGTTCTTCCCGTCGCTTAAGACGATCTTCACTCTCTTGCTGCCGGCATCGTCAAGGATCAGTTTGAACCCATGTGCATCCTCTGCCGCTGTCTCCGGGAATTCCGCCACTACATCCTGCCTGAACATCTCCTCTGTGTCGAATTCAATCGGTTTCCCGCCCTCATCTGCGGCCGTGATCCGAACCGGGCGATCCTTTGCGATATACCATCCCTTGATCTCCACCTTACCGTCTTTGGCCTGGGATTCCTCGATAAAGCTCTCCACTCTTCCCCGAAGCTTCATGATCTTACGGCAGGGGATCGCATAAACCAGCCGCTTCTTCCCCTCCGCCTCCTCAAAGATACGGATGTACTTCCGGCTGTTCATAGCTTCCGGCAGCGGAAGCCAGAAATAATACTCTCTGTCGATCCCGTAAGAATCCGTCAAATGCCGCTTTCTGATCTCGATTCCTTCTTTTATCGATATCTTCGGCACCAGCCTCTTATCATCCAACAGGAATAAGAGCTTATTATCCCCCATCTCATTGTTGGAAAACCAGCACTGAACCAGCAATATATTGGGATTGCCCACCTTCAGCCGGTATTTGATAATTCTAAACTCATTCTTCTCACTATTCATAATCTCACCTATTCAAATAATTTATACAAAATCTTCATAAATGCAGTGATAAATGCAATAAATATAATGACTACACAGAACGTCTCCATATCAAACCGATTCGTGACCGTCCGCATGATCATGGTTCCATTCACCGCACTGCCGCCGATGGTAAGCTCCGTCCCTTCCTCAGTCTCAGGCTGATAATAGAAAGAAACTCCCTTCCTGGCTGAAACCGGATCAGACCATATAGAAAGAGTATATTCCTTATCCCTGCAGCCTTCTATTGTGCCAAACGTAAGCTTATTGAACTTGGATGCCTTAAGCTCACTGGCAGGATAACTTCCGCTTGCAACAGGCGTATTGGGCGATCCGCTTGTGATCCTGTAACAGACATTCACATCCGTCACATCCCCGGTGACCTGACACTTCACATAGATCCCATCCATCGTATCCTCCCGGCATACAAACTTCTGCTCTACCCGCTGATCCTCCAGGATACCCATGCTTATATATTCGCTGTTATCCACACCCTTGTCATATATCATGTTCATCTTTGCAATATGTGCATACCAGTATGCAAACACCAGCACAAGGATGATCATCACGATCCATCTTACCTTCTTCTTCATTGTCAACCTCATCATCTATGATTGTTCATATTCCTTACAGATCTCACTTGCCGCGCCGAACCGTTTCAACTGCCCGCTCTCAAGCCATGCAATCTTATCACAGATCTTCTTCACCTGTGCGATGCTGTGGGATACGAACAGAATCGTTGTTCCTTGATCCGCCATAGCCTGAATGCGCCGTTCACACTTCTCCTGGAACCGGAAATCTCCCACAGAGAGTACCTCATCCACAATCAGGATATCCGGTACGCCGATAGTGGCAATGGAAAATGCGAGTCTTGACACCATCCCTGACGAAAAGTTCTTGACCGGAACATTCATGAAATTCTCAAGCTCCGAGAAACTCACGATATCATCATAGAAAGCTTCCATCTCTTTCCTCGAATGTCCCAGAAGCGCCCCGTTCAGGAAGACATTCTCCCGCGCCGTCAGATCCATATCAAAACCGGCCCCAAGCTCGATCAGCGGGGCGACGCTTCCGTTCACATGCACAGAGCCTTCCGTGGGCTTCAAGACACCTGCGATCGTCTTGAGCATGGTACTCTTACCGCTCCCGTTCAGTCCGATCAGCCCCAGGGCATCTCCCTGCATCACCTCGAAGGACACGTCCTTCAACGCCCAGAATTCCTCAAAAGACACCTGGTTCTTAAGGCTCTTGATCACGTATTCCTTAAAACTGTCAAACTTCTCGGAAGACAGATTAAACTTCATGGATACGTGCTCCACCTTGACCATCACTTTGTCACTCATATATTCTCTCCTAATATTCTCTCCTATAGATTCAATATAAAATTATCCTGATTCTTATAGAATACCCAGAAACCGATCATAAGCATAATTCCTGTCTCTACCACCGCCACGAACAATGACCTCCACCCAAAGAAAGTATTGTAAAGCATCACGTTACGGAACATAAGTACGATATTCGTGATCGGATTGAGCATCACGAAGCCTGTCAGCCATTCCGGCAGCATCGCCATCGGATAGATCACCGGCGTCAGATACATGAGCGCCGTGATAAATACCGAATACAGATGCATGATATCCCGGAACTTGACGGTAACAGCCGCAAGGACCAATCCCACTCCCAGTGAGAATAAAACCAGCAAAAGCAACGGCACCGGTGCAAGCAGCGTCGTCCAGTGCAGCTCTGTCCTGGTGGCCATCATGACCAGCAAAAGCGCCGTAAAGGACGCCATCAGGTTAATAAAACTCGAAAAAATGTGCGAAAGTACAAAAAGATACTTCGGAACATATACCTTCTTGATCAATGACGCGCTCGATACGATGGATGACATGGAACTGGTCGTCGCATCGGAAAAAAAGTTGAAGATCAACTGCCCGCTTAAGATATAGAGCGGAAAATTCTCAATATCGAACTTGAAGATATTCGAGAAGACGACCGACAGCACGATCATCATACACAGAGGGTTCAGCAGCGTCCACAAAACCCCCAGGACCGAACGGCGGTACTTGATCTTAATATCTCTTGCTATCAATTCTCCTAATAATGGCTGAAACTTTATAAAATTCTGTATATATGCAGACAAAACTCTTCCTCCTAGTATAATAATGAACTGCGCCAAATCATTGCATTCATCTGGAAACAAGCTGTCTCCTGCCCTGATTGTTCCCAGATGAATATAATGATGATATATTGATGCTTGTCAAAACGCAAACTAGCAGTATCAGTTGATACTGCCGGTTTACGATTTATAATTCTGTTCAATAATCTGTACTTACAGATGTGTATCTATTCCTTTTCATTATTCAACACCTATGTTCCTAAGCATACATTCTCTGCAATTCCCGACTATTATATCACTTCTTCCTGTCAAATGCAACTTTTACATGGCCGTCATTTTTCCAATCATATCTACAATTGAAAATCCATATCCTTCTCCTGTTGCCCAGCCTAAGCCCTGCGGATTCTCTTTTATCCCTAGCCACTCTACATACAAGGCGCTTCCTCTTGTCACCTTATCAAATCTCGGATCAACGCATGCATTTTTCAGAGGCTCTTTAGACCCGTAAGCTTTCAAGTGCTGAATCTGCGCCCTTACACCTTCCTGAACAGTTTTAAAGCTAGCACACTGCCCCTGACCATTTCCGTCTAACGCGCCAAGACCCGCAAAATTAAACTGTTCAATTTTTACGATACCTCCATATTTCAACCATCCAGTTTCCTTCATGGCCTGTGCAAAAGCTACATCGGCACGTACTCCTTCGGCCGCCGCTTCATCAATATAAATCTGGCACAATGCGTCTATAGAACCAGCACCGCCTGCCCCTAATTCAATACTTGGATACTTGATCGGGCTATACTTATTATAATACGCCACCATTTGGCTCTTCGTAACCGAAGACTGTCCCATAATCGGTGTTCTGGTAGTATTTACCATCTGTGAAGTATTACCTACAAAAGATAATGCCCCATTCCCCGCTGTAATATATACATGAATCTTATAAAGTCCTGAATTGTTCTTATGGTTTGTTGGATTCACATTCGCTACATAGGTACCGTTGCTTTGTTTTTCTGCTTTATACCACTTGATATCATTCTGGTTCGCCGCACACCATACCGGCACTTGAACCTCTGAAACTCCACCCGGTGCTTTTGCGCCGGATACTACAACCTTGAACGCCCCGGAGCTTGTATTATATCCTTCCACCTTAATGTCTGATACAGATGCCTTCGGCACATCGAATACGGTAGAACCTAAGAAACTCAGCCGTCCATCAGCCAGTGTCGCATATACATGCACGTTATATCTTCCGGCAGATCCATGATTCTTCACGTTCGCCGTTGCCGCCCACTGTCCGGACGCATTCTTGGTACCGCTGTACCATCTGATATCATCCTGGCCATTCTCAACGCTCCAGGTTGCAAACTGTACGCCTCGGATCGCACCGAAGATATCGGTATTGGATGCTCTCAGCGCATAATTGGTTCCGTTTCCATCCAGATCGGACGCCGTAATATCCACCTTCGGCAGCGTCACATCAACAGCCGCCGCCGCACCGCCGAACGCCATAACTCCGTTTCCTGCTGTAATATAGGTATGTACCTGATACTTCCCTACGGAATAGCCGTGATTCGACATTCTTACCGTCGCCTTATAGCTTCCGTTCTTCTGCCTCTCTGCGTCGTACCATTTGATATCACTCTGGTTCTTCGCACACCATACCGGTATCTGGATCTTCTCCACTCCCGACACGGACGCCACGTTAGTGATCGTAACATCAAAGATTCCTTTGCCCTTGTCATATCCGCCTGAGACAACAGACAGTGTCGGCTTAGATACCGTAAATGTCGTTGATCCCAGAAACTTCATGGAACCGTTGGACAGGGTTACATATACATGTACATTATATCTTCCTGCTGTCTTATGGTTCTTAATATCCGCCGTCGCAGTCCATTTGCCGGATGCCCCCTTGCTTCCGTTATACCAGCGGATATCATCCTGTCCGCCTTCCTCGCTCCAGGTCGCAAACTGTACTGCCTTCACGGAACCAAGACTGCTTGCATTCGCTGCGGTAAGCTGATATTTCATCTCCTTGCCGTCAGTATCTACGGCAGTGATCTTCATATCCCGCTCCACTGCTTTCACATTCACACCCGGCGCCGTTCCTCCGAAGGTCATGACACCATTTCCGCTTGTCACGTAGACATGGATCGTATAATTACCTGCTGCATACCCATGGTTCGCCGCATCTACCGTCACCTTGTAGTCGCCGTTGCTCTGCTTCTTCGCCGTGTACCAATGGATATCGCTCTGATCGGCAGCACACCACACCGGCACATGAACCTCTTTAACACCCGCTGATGAGCTGACATTCTTGATGATAACGTCGAAGGTTCCTGCCTTCTCATCATAGTTCTCCGTCGTAGCCGTAAGCGTCGGCGCTACTGCCGGCGTAGATACATTGAAAGAGGTTGCTCCAAGGAAATTCTGCGTCCGTCCGTCCGACATCAGTGCATAGCTATGTACGACATAATTGCCGGCGGATCTGTGATTGCTGACATCAACCGTTATCTGCCAGTTCCCGCTTGAAACCTCTTTTGCCGAATACCATATGATATCGTCCTGCCCGTTCTCCTCGCTCCATACCGGTATCTGAACCGCCGATATCCCGGAAGGAGTCTTCCCGTTGAACTTGGCTACGATCTTATATTCTCTGTCGTTGCCGACCGGATCCACATATACATTACAGCTTGTATCCGCCATGTTGAAGGAAGTCGTATGAAGCACCCTTCCTGACGAATTCTGTCCCTCTACCAGATAGGATCCGCGCCCATTGCCAAAATCACTGACCTTGAACTGAATCGTACCGGTTCCGCTGGAAAGGGAATATCTCTTAGTCGTACCGGTCGACTGATGCGTCACCTTGACCTTCCCGTTGCTTCCAAGGCCGTTCGCCTTGATATCAGCCGTTCCGGCGAAATCGTTCTGGTTCGTGACCCTGACGCTGGTACCCTTGGATAATCCTAAGTAATTGGCAATACCTGTTGCATCGGCAATACCCATCTGCTTAAGCTTGCTGTCCTGTGCGAGAAGCTGAGCGTCTTGTGTATTCGTTATAAACGCATGTTCCACGATGATACCTGGAAAACCTGCTCTCTTACTGTCTCTGATCACAGAATAATAATCTGCCAATGATCCGTCCGGATACTTGACCGGATCACTTCCGTCACTGCTCTGGTAGTCCTTTATCTTGATTCCGCGGTCATATAATCCCAGATCTGTCAGCTGGTCCAGGATATACTTTGCCAGCTCTTTGCCGTCTTCGTGTATTTCAGGTTTGTAATTCTTATTCGGATACCATACCTCAACACCCTTTGCCGACGCTGTAGCCGAATTAATATGCAAGCTGACGAATACATCCGCTCCCCAGCTCTTCGCCATATTGACACGTTCTGTCAGGCCAACGGCCTTATCACCGGTTCTCGTCATATAGACGGTCACACCGCCGTAACCTTCTAGCTCCGCCTTACAATACTGAGCGATCTTAAGCGTCAGATTCTTCTCTGTCAGTCCGTTAGCGCTTGCTCCGCCGTCCGATCCGCCGTGGCCCGGATCGAGCACTACCACCTTATTCCCCGCGGCCTTAGCCGTCGATGCCGGCATAATGATATCCGCCACTGATGATAACACAGCTGCCGCCGTATCAGCAAAACCAACGCCGGAATTCTTCGACACCTTCTGATCAGCGTCAACCTCCTCGGCAACTGTCTCGAGAGTCTCCTCAACATCCGTCTCAGCGCTTCCCACATCATTCACATCAACACTGACTACCGATACCTCAACCTCTTCCGGCGTAACCCCGGCTTCCTCCATCGCTGCCAATGCCGCCGGCTCTGCCGCTGCTTCCTCTGCGGGCACCGCCACTCCGGCCTCTTCTGCGATATCGACCGCCTCCGAATTCTCATATCCCGGATAATATTCATTAACACCGAACATCGCGTCGATTCCGATATCCGGCAGATTGATTACCTGCTCTTCGCCGTCCTGTACATACACGAAGCGTAACAGCTTGTACACTCCGGCTTCGCTCTCCTCGAATGTGCGTCCGAACAGATAGAGGCTCTCTTCCCTGTTCGTCAGGCCAAGCTCCATCTCGCTGCCGTCAGGCCTTGCGCAGACAAGCTTCGCATCCGTCACATTCTCCGTACCGTCTCCGTAGGATACCGCAAGCTTTTGCTCTGCCGGCGCCTGAACATACGGAAGATCGACTCCTATGTAGTTGATCAGTCCCGGAGCCTCCGCTTCCGGCTCTCCCTCCGTCCCGTCTTCCAGACTCTGCGCCTCCGGCTCACCAGACTCCTCTGGATTCTGCGGTTCCTGCGCATCCGAACTCTGTGTGTCCGGCTCTGCATCCGGTGCGGCGATCGGTTCGCCCGCTTCATCAACCGGCGCAGTTCCTTCATCCGTACCTGAAGGATCTGCAGGAAGATTCTCTGTACCGCCCTCGGCAACCGTCTCCCCGGGAAGCTCCCCCGTCGCCGCTACAGTGTTAGGAAATATCGCCATACCTAACAATACAGCAGTCAGAACTCCTGCAATCTTTCCCCTTATTCGTTTCATCATGTCACTTCCTCCTTGTTATGCCCGTCGCAGGGGAATCCTACGACTCTTACGTTAACTTCTATATTATATATCAGAATTACCTACATTTCAAGATTTGAACCGAAATTCGTAACAAGTTTGTAACAATTCGTCATTATTCACGATTCCCTTTTCTCTAAGATCAGTTTCCTCGTGATAAAATTGTAAACCATCACCACACCGGTCACTCCGATCTTGGAGATCATATAATATATATGAAGCTTCTCCACACACACCCACATCAGAACCTGGTTGATCCCCAGTCCAATGACGCTTAATACCACGAAGATCACGAACTCTGCGATCTTATTCTTATCCTTGCCCGTGTCAAACACGAACGTCAGGCTCAGTATATAGTTTACGATCACTGACACAGAGAAAGAGATTCCCGAAGATATCAGGTATGCCACTCCAAACCGCTCCGTCAAAAGTATCATCAACCCATAATCGATCAGGAAACAAAGAACTCCTACCACTCCAAACTTCATGATCTGTTCTATTAATTTCTTCATAATATCTGCCACTCCCTAATATTCCTTGTAATAGTTCAGACAAGGGTTCGGGCCACCCCTTCTCACACAGACCAGGCAATGCTCCCGAATGTCTGCCCAAGAAAGAGGTGACCCGATACTCCTCTCATTTACCGCACATACGCCTCAACTGCGCCCAGTAAGTATTGTGCTCCTGTTCTGTCCACTACATACACATGCACACGATATTCACCCGATTTATAACCAAAGCTCGGCACATTGATCTGTGCAAGATAACTCCCGTCTTCCTGCATCCCCATCTGGATCCACTGCATATCCGTCTGGTCGCCTGCCGTCCACACCGCCATCTGGACACTCTCGACTCCTTCCGGCACATTGGCGATATCCCTCACTTCTATCGGTATCACTCCCGCCATGATATCATACTCTCCAACTGTGATATCCGCCAATTCTCCTTCCCGCATCAACAGCTCCCGCTTATTCTCGTCCAGATTCGCCAGTCTCTCCATCAATTCGGATTTCCTTCCGATCTCCCGCTTCTGATAGTCAAGCCCAAAACGCTCCGTTAAGGTCTGCTTGCCGGAGAACAGATTGGTTCCAAGCCCCAGCCGTTCTCCCTCGATCTGCACGCCAAGAGACGCCAATGTAGTCGGGAAATGATCAAAAGTGGTATAATTCCTTCTGGTATCCGTCGCGACACCCGCCGCCGGATTAATATAGGAAGTGTAGACCTTGCGTACATAATCGCTGTCTACATCTTCGCAATAATCCGAATCCATCGTCGGATGATCCCCAACCAGAACAATGGTCGTATTCGCATAGAAATCCTGCTGCTGGATCCATCTGACAAAGCGGTCCACCTGACGGCTGGAGCATGCCATTACATTAGAATACTGGTCGTCCCCATATGTACTCCTGCAGATCTGACAGGGATATCCATCCTCAAAATGCGTATCAACCGTCAGCATGGTCAGATTAAACGGCTGCTCCCCGGCGGCAAGCTCCGTCAGCCTCTCCTTGGCGAACTCAAACAGCTTCTGGTCCTCATATCCCCACCATACCCGGTAATCTTCCGGGATCTTCTGGTTATCCTTGGCATACATATAATCTATGACATCAAAATTCCCATGCTCTGTAAAATACAGTCTCCTTCCTCCGAAGGTTGCGTCAGAGCCAACCAGCAGCGACTGCGAATATCCAGCCTGCTCAAGGATATCTCCCAGCGTGATCGCACTGGCGAAGAAGGAATCCTGGGTATCCATGCTGTTATCCTCGATAGAGATGCTAAGCGGAATTCCCGAAGTCTGGGAGAACATCGCCGCGATCGTCCAGGTTGCCCCGGGCATTGCATAACCGCCGTTAATAAGCGGGTCTGTCCCGGAGAAGTCCTCGTTCTCCTGGGCAAGCCTGGTAAGCTCCGGGATCACATTCTCCTCAAATGCCCCTCCGGATTCTTTATCCATATAGGTGGTCTCCATGGATTCCAGGAAGATATAGATCAGATTCCTCTTCTGATCCGGGAACTTGAGCTGCACCTCTGCCGGATCCACATAATTATCATCTATAAACGTAGAGTATGTACCCTGATCGGCTACATAATTCCCTACATCCAGCTTATTCCACGCGCCATGGACGGACACTGCCGACACCGTCAGCGAGACGGCCATCCCGCCCCCCATCAGCACCAGATATCTTCTCTTCTTATCATGCCACGCAACAAACAGGACGACAGCCAGAAGCATGATCAATATAGCCGGCGCAACGCACACGCTTAGGTACTCCGCGATCATCTCCCCGTTGGTTCCTTCTAAAGGCGCCGTCAGATGGAACACCAGCTCATCCATCGTCAGATTGCTCCAGGTATCGAACATCCACCGGATACTGGAGCAGATCACTACTGCCGCTACCATCAGGAGCACTGACAGCACCGTACCTAACACTAACAATATCTTTTTCAGAAAATATACAAATCTTTCCATGATTCAACGTATTCTCCTAATCTTCTGCATTTTTCGACATTTTTTATTATATAAGAAGGTTTCTCAGTTTGCAATTATAAAATTAAGATTTTCTTAAAAGTTTATGATTGCTTCGACGCATGGACAAATACCTTAAAATATAGTACAATAAATTGCCGGCATCAATACCGCTATAGCCTGCAAACAGAAAGGAAAAAATGAAAAAAATATTTAAACAGATCGCCAACAGAGAGACTCTCTCCTATTTAATCTTCGGAATCATGACTACAATTGTGAATTTCGGAGCATTTATTGTCTTCAATCAAATATTCGGAGAACGATATTATTTACTTTCTAATATATTTACATTTATCATAGCAACACTATTTGCTTTCGTCACGAATAAGCAATTCGTCTTTCAGAGCAGGACTTGGGCCTGGAATACATTGATAACAGAGCTTCTATCCTTTACCGCAGCAAGAGTCGGAACCTTTCTGATCATCGAAGAAGCCGGTCTCTGGATCGCAGTAGAATTCCTCAATGCCGGCAGATACCGGTTCCTTTTTCTAAGCGGTATACTTCTTGCTAAGATTTCTCTTGCATTTTTAGCTGTGTTAGTAAATTATATTCTAAGTAAATGTTTTATTTTCAAAAAATAAGAAAACAGCAGCCAAGGAGGTCAGGATGCAGAAAGACTATCCCAGAAAACTCATTATTATTCCCGCGTTCAACGAAGAAGCAAATATAGAAAAAACCGTGAAAGATATAGAAGAGAACGCACCGGAATTCGATTATATCATCATCAACGACTGTTCTACGGACAAGACCCGTACGATCTGTACTCAGAATAACTATAATGTGATCCATCTCCCCGTCAACCTGGGGATCGGAGGCGCCGTTCAGACCGGATATATCTACGGCTACAGAAACGGATACGATCTGGCGGTACAGGTAGACGGAGACGGGCAGCACGACCCGGCATTCTTAAGTAAGATGGCAGACTATATGGAACGCAGCCAGGCAGACATGGTGATCGGTTCCCGCTTTATCGACAAGAAGGGATTCCAGTCATCCGGTATCCGGCGTATCGGCATCCGGTATTTTACCATACTGATCAGATTATTGACCGGTCAGACGATCACGGATCCCACATCCGGTTTACGCATGGTCAGCCAGAGCGTCATGAAGCAGTTTGCCGAAGATTATCCCAAAGATTACCCCGAACCAGAGAGCGTCGTGACAGTTCTTCGAAACGGCAAGAAGATCATCGAGATTCCCGTAGTAATGCGGGCAAGAAACGGAGGAAACTCTTCTATCTCTATGAATAAGTCCGCCTATTATATGATAAAGGTGACTCTGGCGATGCTGATCGCCCGGATCCGGGACAACAGTAGAAAGGAGAATCTATGTTAACCTTAAAACTACAGATCATAGTTGCGATCACAATCATCTCCGCGCTCTGTATCATCATCAATATGATCCGCAGGAAATCCCTGGAACTGCGCTATGCCCTGTCATGGCTTACTGCAGGGATCGGGATCCTGATCCTGGATCTCTTCCCTGATCTGATCAAGACAATCGCAGATATCATGGGAATCGACACCCCGGCAAATATGCTGTTCTTTTTAGGCTTCTGTTTTTCCCTGGGACTTACATTCGTTCTGACAATAGCAATATCACGGATGTCGGTCCGGATGAAGAAGATCGCCCAGGAACTGGCTTTATATCAGAAAGAGTTAGAATCATTAAAGTCAGAAAATACCAAAAAGGAAACATAGTATTCAACATCATTCATACAGGATATGATAAATAGTCATTCCGTTCTCTTCGTACATTTTGTCGAATTGAACATATTTATTTGCCGCCGGCTTTAATTCTCCCTGACACAATAAATATGCCGCTCCTGTTTTTTCTATATCCTTATATGAGAGATTTACCTTGATATGATCCCCCCAAACCAGTTCAAAGCTGGTCTTCCGGTTCGTAAATTCTACATCTACATGCGCATACCTGTTATATATATTCGAATATTTATGCTCCGGGTCTAAGCTTTCCCACAATTCCAGATTCGGATATACATTACAGGAATTGACCGTGGGCGCTCCGCATGCCACAGTATAGGCCGAGAGCCCGACCACTCCCTGCGTGATCCATTTCCCCTCTTTATCATCTGCAGCAATCTTCTGGATCTCCCTGGCAACCGGCTTCGCATAGATTGCATCAAAGCCTTTGATCACCGGACGGACATAACTCCCTGTAAACAGAGATACGGCAATCAGGCCCGCCATAAAAAGTATCTGCGTCCTTCTCCTTAGACTAATCATCAGACAGGCCGCCGACACTGCGATGATGACAAACATCACAACCTTCTGGATGAGACTCATATAATCCGGATAATTATAAGAAGATACCCAGATGGCAAAGCCCGCCGTGACCGCTCCTATGAATCCCGCCGCCATCTTTGGAAGCTTCGCCGCATCTCTATAATGCGACAGTAAGATCACGATCAAATACACCTGCATCAGTCCAACCACATCCACCAGTCTCTTAGGAGTAGAATGCGAGAAGAGCAAAAGCTTCGCTATTATCTCCGGAAATCCGACAGTCACATAGATCAGCATGGGAATCTGTACCAACAATAATCCGCCGGTAAGCCAGTCCTTTTTCTTCTCTCTGAGGAAACAGCAGACAGCCATTAGCGTCGGGATTGGAAACAGGTTAAAATAGACTCCTGCCTCACTTGCATTCCCCACATCCTGATACGCATAAAACGGAGCCTGCGCATAGTAGAATAATTTATGCAGCTTGAATCCGCCTGCATTGACCCGTTTTCCCGGATATACAGTCGCATTGATAATTTCCACATACTCCGAAGCCACAATAAAATAAGAGAGTACAAAACTTGCCACCAATCCAAGCGCACCCGCGATCACCATCCAGTCCCGCAGCTTAAGTTTCTTCACCTTCTCCCAATTCTCATGCAGACACCAGATCCCTATCGCTAAGAACATATATCCCAGAGGAACCTGCCATGCCGGATACAAATTAAGAATAAAATTACCGAAGCATAATGCCGTCCCCAGGCCTAGCAATATCCTCTTCCAGAACTTATCACTGTTCAAAAAATAATGTACACAGACGATCGTCCCCGGCGCCGAGATAAAGTGGATCGAAAATCTCCACCACATATAAAAGGAAGAAAACACAATCAAAAAAGCGCCGGTCACCGATAACAAACGATTCTTCTTCGTGATGAGATAGAACAATTCTATGGACATCAAAAATCCGAGAATAATCTTGGCATACCAACAGAAGCTGAACGCATATTCCCGGGGAAGGAGCTTATAGGACAGTTCCCACGGCGCTTTTGCCAGTGTCATATATCCTACATATACTCCCGCCGCGATATTCGACGTCTCCGCTCCCCGCATGACCTCATTGCGGGCTCCATATGGATGTTCTCCATACCCTGCTGCCAGAGCAGACGGCGTATCTACGATATATTCGTCCGAACGTATCGCCCTCGTCTTCCCAAAGATCGGTACAGAGGCATCGTCTTCCCACACTTCCGGCTGAATCGTCTCATTATAATAAGTAACAGAGTCTCCATGATATCGATTCACCGTTAAGAACAATAGCAGCAGCATACCGACAAGCCATCTCTTCTCAAAGATCTGATCATACATCTTTTTAACTGGTAAGATAAAATGCAAACCGATAAAGAACAAAATAAAAAAGAGCAGAAACGCTCTGTTCAGACTTACCCATATGCGTAAGGACGCCAAATTCTGCCTGATATTATTCAACTGCCATAAATGCCCTGTAAAAAATACTGCTATGATCAATGCCCAGCTTGATGACAGCAGGAGATTCCAGATTAATTTTTTCGCAAGATCTACTCTATTCGTCAACCATTCCTTCACAATATTATCCTCTCTGTTAAAATCAGCGGAGTAACCCTACCCCGCTGTCTACCTGATCTATCCCGCAGCACCTCAACCTTACATTCGTTCCGTTTACGCTTCTCTTAAGAAAATAATCTCTCCGGATACTCGCCCTTCGCAATCAGCTCCCGAACTGCTTCTACCACCGTTCCTTTATCTTCCTTGTAAGTAACGCCGAACCACTGGTCATGAGACTTCAAGACCTTCACCTGCACCTTCTCATCCTCAAGAAGCTGTCCGATGATCTTTGGAAGGAGATACTCCGCCTTGACATCCCCTTCTTCTACCTTATCTAAAAAATCCGCAAATCCGCTCTTAAGTATCTCAAAGAACTCCGGCTGAAGTCCCCACATATTCATGGATACAGGAGACTCAAGATCCAGCCGGATCTCTGTCCCGGCCTTCTGCGCCACCGCATGATCTCCCTTCGCCTCGATCTCATAGGTCTCTTCAATCTCCTCAAGCATAGACGCCTCGTCAATCTTGCATACCCCCCTGGTCACGGTTCCGTTCTTACTCAGCGTATTCTTCAATCGGAATCCGACCATGCTGATCTCCGATCCTGTATGGGGCTTTACCAACTCCTGGTAAGCTTCCCTGTATGCCTCTTTTCCATAGTAATCGTCTGCATTGATCACAAGGAACGGCCCATCTACCGCATCCTTACAGCAGAGAATCGCCTGCCCTGTCCCCCAGGGCTTCGTCCTTCCTTCTAATTTGCCCCGGAACCGCTCCGGTATATTCTCCAGCTCCTGATATGCATAATCCACGTCCACGACCCTTTCGATCCGGTTGCCGATCACTTCTTTAAAATCCTTCTCAAGATCCTTACGGATCACAAATACCACCTTATTAAACCCTGCCTCCATGGCATCATAGATGGAATAATCCATAATAATCTCGCCATTCGGCCCCACTGGTTCTAACTGCTTGATCCCGCCTCCAAATCTGCTCCCGATCCCGGCCGCCATGATTACTAATGTAACTTTACTCATACTACTAATCTCCATTTCTCTCGCCGCCTGCCAACTGCTGATGACAGGCCATATCATTGCTTTCAATAGTATCACGATTCATGGGCATTTTCAAGACGGTCTTCTATATGTATACGAAATATTAACGGTTACCGCACAAGCCGCCGCTTCCTTCTGCATCGAAGCCACACTCCTCCGATCACAAGAATCACTGCCCCCAAGGCCAGCCATACCTTCTCTCCATAGCTTCCCCTGACCATGGAAAATGGATAGAACATCTTCATATATTTCTCTCCGCCCCCGATTGCAGCTATATAGTAGACAATGGGAGCCATATATCCGATGATCAGATTATCGCACAAGCCATAGAAGAACACCCCCAGGCCTCCCAAAAAAAGCATCTCCGTCAATGTTCCGCAGAAATATTTGCCGACCGGGAATTCACATTCATTATATACGAGCATCCCGATATACAACCCGAGTAATACTGCCATAAGCAGAATATTTCCAAGAATCCTCACCAGGTATATCGCCGGACCGTTCAGATATTTGGTGTAAACAAGATCACGGATATCATGGTTCTGCTCCGGCAGGAATACCGGAGGCAGAAGCACGATCCCAATAAGGGCGACATACATCTCCAGGGCTTTTGCCGTATCCTGTGCCCCAAGATTCGCCACTCCTATCAGAAACGGCGACATCAGAAGCAGCAGGGCAGAGACCAGGATATGCAGCGGTATATGATATTTAAGATTTACTTTTTCGATTTGCCAGTATCTTTCCACGGATATGAAGCCTCCCTTTTCTTTTTTGAGAATATATGAGAACAGTCAGCAGGACCAACAGCAATGCAGCGACCGTATAGAGCAGCCTGTTCGCGGCAAGCTGTGCGAAGCCGTCATGGAAGCCCTGCCAGTTAAGCTCTGTATTGTGTCTTGGCATCGGATTCCAGCCATACATTCCTCCCGACAATCTGTCCACGCCGCCGAATACGGCAATAAACCACCATGCCCCCTGCACCAGCACCGCAGCCGCCGTATCGGTAAGCTCTGTGAGGAACATTCCAAGCGCCGATACGATCATGATTGTCGGAAACAGCCATCCGAAGGTGTATTTCACAAATGCCAGCGTATCCGCCGCAATCCCTGCCTTACCGGCATAGCTCATACATTTCAGCAGAGGATTCAGAGACAATATAAGCACGGGCAGCGTCAGCATCACGAGCATAGCCAGATAGCGGCTCACTATGACCGTCAACGAAGAACATTTCCTCGTATAGATCAATTCCTGCATCATGGAACGCCGGTCCCTGAGTCCCCTCGTCACCGCCAGGAAGACCGGCAAAATCCCCAGGAAGATCACCATATAATCGCAGAACAGCCTGGCGTATCCGCCGGTCAGCCGATCCTCTTCTATCAGCGCATCGTACTCCTTCACCGCATCCTCGTAAGTCATAGGAACTTGGGCATTCTTCTCCCTGTACTCCTTCCCATAGTTCGAGCCTCCGCCAAGAATCTTATCTGCTTCATCCATAAGTTCGGTAAAATGTTCATAGGTCAGACCGTCTGCCGGTTCCACCTTCAAAGAATCACCTGCCAATCCCGGCTCATTCCGGGCGGCATACCACTCTTCCATTATCTGCTCCGCCGATTCACGGCCTGCAATCCCCGCCGTCTCTTCCAGTATCTCCCCTATCCTCGCATCATTCTCCTCATTCAACGTCACATTCTTATAGAAACCAATGGGATAAGTCGTATAGTTCTCCCGGACATACTCTTCTGTCAGCTGTCCGAGCGTACTTCTCATGATGACATCCGGATCCTTGCTCTGCCGGTGACCATAGCTCTCCTGCCCTGGCTGCGGTTCTTCATCAATCTCCATCTCACCAAGCTGCGTGGTAAAATCGAAGATCAGTATCAAAACTGTCAGCCAGAATATAAGACTCCTTGCCGTCTGCCTGCACTCTCTGACAAATAACTGTCCTAACATCCGTACTCACCCCTCTCTGCATGCATCAGATACATATAAGCATCTTCCACACCTGCTTCACAGAGCTTCGCTGACGCAAAGGGTCTCTCTTCTGCCAGGAAACGTGCCATCACATTATTTCCCAGGGTGAGCATACTGGTCACAAGATAGTCCTTCTTCAAGATTTCTAATTCACGCTTGCTGATCTCTGCAGAATATACCTTCCCTTCTGCCATAGCGATCAGATCTGACACCGTCCCCTGATAAATGACGTTCCCCTCGTCCAGAACCGCAATATCCTCACAAGTCGCCTCAATATCCCCCACGATATGGGTGGATAATATCACGATCCGATCCTCTGCGATCTCGCACAGAAGATTACGGAAACGCACCCGTTCTTCCGGGTCCAGTCCTGCCGTTGGTTCATCCACGATCAGTACCTTAGGGTTATGAAGAATTGCCTGCGCGATACCGAGACGCCGTTTCATCCCGCCGGACAGCGCCTTCACCTTCTTCCTCCGGTCATCCTGAAGATTCACTCTCTCAAGGAGCCTTGGGATCCGCTGCCTGCGCTTCGCCTTACTCAACCCGGACAGCACGCCTAAGTAATCCATCGCCTCATACACCGTCATGTTCGGATACATAGAGAAATCCTGCGGGAGATACCCCACGATCCGCCGGACCTCCTGTGCTCTTAACGTACTTCTGCCGCACACGGTCACTTCTCCTTCCGACCGGGGCAAAAGTGTCGCGATCACCTTCATCAATGTGGTCTTTCCCGCACCGTTTCTCCCCAGGAGACCGAACATGCCTGTCTCGATCGTAAGATTAATATCTCTTAACGCCTGCTTCTTGCCATAATATTGATTCAGATTCCTGATTTCGATTGTAGTGGACATACGCCCTCATCCTCCTTTTTCAGAAGACATCTTGATGAATACTCTGCATCTGCCTTCCTGATACAACTATAGTAAAACGTAAATCCCTATAATTTCTCTACAAAAAATTAAGAATCACTAAGAATATCTGAAATATTCTCCGAATATACCCTGCAGATAAACGACGCTGTGACAACCGCCCCTCCCCTTATACTGTTCGCAACATCCAAAGTGCCGCCATGCTTCCTGCAGAATTCCCTGCAGATATGAAGCCCGATTCCATAGTGTTCGTCCGGCTTCTCCTCATTCTCCTTATGGTACGGCTGCAATGCCTTCTGAAGCTGCTCTTCCGAGAATCCCTTCCCGTCATCCCGGACTGTCAGCAGGAATTCCATCTTCTCTTCGTCATAATCCGACACGACCTCGATCTCTTCTTTTGCATAGCGGATCGCATTGGAGAGTACATTTCCCAGGACCTCTATGATAATATTATCATCCGCTTTTACTCTGACAGCGTCCGCCGCATCTCGCCTCTGATAAATGACCCTGACATCCCCCGCCTGGTCTAATGCAAATACCACCTCGCCAATCTTCTTCTGGAGGCTTCCAAGCTCTGTCCTCTCCGGCAAGAACGGAACCTCTTCAATGCTCCGAATCCCCTTCATGGTGCGGCTGTAATTCTCAAGTCTCCTTATGTGATCAGACATCAATGCTAATGTATCCTGCATCTTCTCCTCGCTGATCTTCCCCTCCGGAATATAACGCGAAAGGAAATCCGTATAACCCCGAAGCACCGTCAGCGGAGTGCGAAGATCATGGGCGAACGCGGCATTCAATTCCTTCTGCCTATCCACGAGCCGCCACATCTCTTCCTTCCCCCTGACCAGCTCCGCGCGCATATCCTCCACCGAATCACAGAGGCTTCCAAGCTCATCCCTGCTCTCATAGCAGACCTGGAATTCGAGATCATTTCCCCAGATCCGCCTTACACTGTCCTCAAGGATGGACAAAGGTCTTGCCAGCCTTTTCTTATAGAAGATGCAGACTGTTAATATCATCCCGGCAAATGCATAAAAAAACGGACACCATACCCTGATCACATCCAAAAATAATATCTTCCGATAATCCGTTCCTTCTGCAAAATGAAAATGAAATCCCCACAAAGGACCTTTCCTGTAGACCAGATCTGCCAGATCTACCCTCTCATACCGCATCCATTCTTCCATCTCCCACTGCCAGCATACAATGATGGTCAGATATGACAGGCCAAACACAACCACAGACAGCACCAGAATATACGCGATCATCGCCTTACGGAAGGAAAGATCGCGGATATATCTCTGCAGTCTTTCTACTCTCTCTTCTAACCAATCCATCTATATCCCACTCCCCACACAGTCTCTATATAAGCATGACAGGTATACTTGCCGATCTTACTCCGAATCCTCCGTATATGCTCCATAACAATACTGCTGTCGGCAATCCCATCAAATCCGCGAACCTTCTCATACAGTTGGTCTTTACTAAATACCTGCCCGGCATTTAATGAAAGTATCTCCACGATCCCATACTCCGTCTTCGTCAGATTCAGCGGCTGTTCTTCATAATATACGCAGTGGTCACCATAATGGACCGCCAGCCGGTCGAATACCTTCACCGCCCGATCCGTCCTCCTGCGCTCTTCTCTCCGAAGATGAGCCTCTACCCTCGCGCCCAGTTCTTCGATGCTGAACGGCTTCAGGATATAGTCGTCCCCGCCCAGCATCAGACCCTTGATCCTGTCCGCCTCCTCGACCTTCGCAGACAAGAATACGATCGGACACGAGACATGGGCGCGGATCCGCTCGCATACTTCAAATCCGTCCAGCATCGGCATATTGACATCCAGGAGTATGATATCCGGCCTGCGATTCAGTTGTCCTAATACTTCCAGTCCATTTCTCGCTTCTATAACCTGATAATTCTGTATCTCAAAATAATCCTTTAATAACTGGATGATACCCGGCTCATCATCTGCTATTAATATACGCTTCTTCTCACACATCATTCCCATCCCGCTCCCTGTATTCCTGCTAATATGTTAAAATGTTCTCTTATGTCTATTATAAGCATATCCGCACTTCGATTCAATACCGTCAATCACTTGACAAATAACTACTTTTTACATATAATAATTCAAATTTGAACGAGGATAAAGTAAGCTGATGTATCACTATTATATGTTCAACAAACCCTTCGGCTGCGTCACCGCCCGCCGTGACGGACGCTTCCCTACCGTAATGGATTATTTTAAAGATCTTCAAAACGGCCGTCTCTCCCCCGTCGGACGCTTAGACCGCGAGACGGAAGGACTGCTGATTATTACGGACGACGGGAAATGGAATCAGATGATGACACACCCGGATTATCAGAAGAAGAAAATCTATGAATTCACCGTCTTAGGTGACTTAGATCTTATGAAGCTTCAGAAGCTTGAGAATGGAATCCTGTTAAACGGCTCCGACATACCGACACTGCCCTGTAAGATCACAGTCACGGCTCGCTCGGTGTTATCGGAGATCATGCCCTCACTCCCTCCAGAGGTACAGGCTGCTATAGGAAGGAACCGCCCGGACCATCCGGTCACCAGCGGAACCATCATCATCACAGAAGGACGGAAGCGGCAGATCCGCCGGATGATGAAGGCTGTCCGCTGCTGCGTGGTCGCCTTGAAGCGCATTGCCATTGATGATATTGTACTGGATGAGAAGCTAAAGCCGGGGGAATGGAAAGAAATGCAGAATAATTGCAAACAATAGAACCTGCAGGATACAATTTTCATAAGCCGATGCATCCTGCAGGTTCTATTTGATGAACAATCTATATTCAATATCCGTTTATCTAAAATATAAGGTGTACCGCCAATGATGCCAGCGGGATTGCTATCAGTGTTCTCTCAATGAAGCATACAATGATCTCCCAGAACTTGATCGGTGATTTTGTCGCCATCATAACCGTGGCCGTCTCCGAGAAGAAGATGATCTGGCACATGGACACCAGGCAGACGAACACTCTCGCCTGCATACTGATCGATACCGCAGCCGCCGTACTGTTCATAACGAGAACCGGGAGAAACATCTCCGCAATCCCCACCGGCATAGACGGCGCGATAGCTGCCGCATCAGGCACCTGGCACAGCATCAGAACCGGCTGGAATATATAACCCAACCACTTAAACACCGGCGTATACTCCGCAAGAATCATGGCGGACACACCGATCGCGGACAGCATCGTCAAAACCTGCGGCAGCACCAGTATACTGTCCTTCAGACTGAGACTTACGTTCTTCGGAACACTGTGAGCAATTGCAGCACGCTTCACTGAGCGCCAGATTCCCGTCGGAATAGTCTGAACCGAATAACGCGCGCCTTCCTTACGCTCCTCTTCCGTCTGAACCTTTCCGTTGTAATAGACATCCTTTTTCTTAGAGACCGGCGGAATACGCACCGTAATCATCTCTATCAGAAATACCATCACAAAGCTTACCGCGTAGATCTCGAAAAACTGGGCTCCGCATCCCGCCGTGTCAATAACCAACTGGGCGAATCCTATGGATACCGCCGAGAAGCCGGTCATAATCGCAACCATTTCCTTCTCTGTATAGACACAGTTCTTCCACAAGCGGTTCGTGATCAGAACGCCGAGAGACGATGAGCTTACAAAAGATGCCGTAGCATCCAGCGCAGACTTACCCGGAACCTTGAAAAGCGGCCGCATCAAAGGCTCCAGAAGCACGCCAATAATCTCCAGGATACCGTAATTCAGCAAGAACGGCATAAATACTGCTCCTGCCAGTACGATACCAAACACACCCTTTACGATCGGCGGAATAACATTGCCGCCCGTTGCGTCACTGATAATAATCTCCGGCATATTCATGCCGTGAACGATCCACAATGTGTAAATAATTACATAAACGGCGCCCAATCCATATAAGACCGTATGAATAACCTTATCATTTCCGTAAACATCCGAAAATGCGTTTTTTGTCTTTCCCTTATCTATATATTTAAAATATATGTGACAGACAAAATTTGCCGCGATCACAATCGACAGAATCCAGTATATCGCCTGTCCAAACAGATCGACGAATCCATTGTAAATGATTCCGAAAATAGTGCTTCCCTCTATCTGTCCGAAGAATACTGCAATTCCTATAACCGAACATATGAGAAACAGGATAATCCCTTTGATCTTATTGCTGCCCTCAAGAACCACGCTGTCCAGCTCTTTGGACATCATATCCGGATCTGTGACTTCTTCTACACGAATAACTTTTTTCTTTTCTTCCATTCTGCCCTCCGTCTGTGCTGTTAATCTTTTTTCTTTGCAGCAAGGATGGACAGATATTCAAATACAATATTTGCGGCAAGGTATGCCGTTACCTCCCCGGAATCATATGCCGGCAGAACCTCAACGATATCAAATCCTACAAAATTCATATCCTTGATGGCTCGCACCAGCGACAATGACTCATAAGAAGTGAAGCCCGCCACTTCTGGTGTTCCTGTTCCCGGTGCATATGCAGGATCTACAAAGTCGATATCAAAAGTCAGAAATACCGGTTTATCTCCTACCCGCTCCATAGCCGTCTTGATCAATGCCTCAAATCCCATCTCACGCACCTTATGGGCTGGAATCAGCAGCATCCCCAGATCCGCCGCCATCTTGTGCTCATTCGGATCATATAAGGAACCGCGCATACCGATCTGGATTGAGTGTGCCGGATCGATCAGGCCTTCTTCGATCGCACGTCTGAACGGAGTGCCATGGTTATATTTCTGGCCGAATACCTCGTCGCACAGATCGGAATGAGAATCAAAATGCACCAAAGCAACCGGACCATATTTCTTCGCAACCGCACGCAGTTCCGCCAGCGTAATCGAATGATCCCCGCCCAGGACGATCGGCACCGCATTCTCCTCTAAGATTCCGGCAACTCCCGCCTCAATCGCATCGTACGTCGGATGGATATACCCCGGAGTTACATTAAAATCCCCGATATCTCCGCCTTTTAAGTTCTCCATGATGTTTACCTGAAGAATTACATTGTTCGGTTTCATCATAGCAGAAATGTTACGGATCGCATTCGGCCCGAAACGTGACCCGGAACGGAAAGAACTAGCCGTGTCAAAGGGCGCGCCCGCGATCGCAAAATCCAGTCCCTTCGCGGAATCCACCTTCGTCATACGCATAAATGTCCCCATGTTACAAAACCTCGGTGATGATAAAGCACTTGCCGGTTGTTTTACTTCTGCCATATTCAATTACCTCCATAATATTTATTCTTGGAGTCGACTCTTTTATTGTTATAATTGTAACATGGAGAGTGAAAACACGGTTATACAGGAATCAACCAGAGTATGAATGAATTCGCATACCCCGATTCTATTGATATACTTATAGAAAAACTATATAATATGGAATTATATATTAATATTTGCAGAATCGATCAATACTAACCTCCATAGAGGAGATGATCTAATGAATTTTCACAATCTGAAGTGCGTACTGGAAATCTGGAAATGCGGCTCCATCAACAAAGCCGCCAAAAATCTGTTCACCTCACAATCTAGCCTCAGCCATTCGATCCGTGCCCTGGAAACAGAATTAGGCTTCTCTCTTTTCGCGCGCAGCAATAAGGGAATCGAACTGACACAGGAAGATGAATGTTTTGTACAGTCCGCGCAGATTATTTTATCCGAATACAAGAAGATCCAGAAGATTCCCACTCAGTTCAACCACCATGAGAATCTCTCCGTCTCCTGCACCTATTCTGCCCTATTCATGCAGACCTTTATTCAATTCCTGAATCAGAATCCGGCGCAGGGCTGCCGGGATATCTTCAAGGAGACCGGATTGATCCAAGTGCTGCAGGATGTGGTGGAACAGAGATACCGGATGGCTATCTTCTACTGCTTCGAAAGCCGCGAGCCTTTCCACAGGCTTACCGCCAACAGATACAATATGGATCTGATACCGCTTAGGCTCCATATTCCGTTGGAAGTGATCATGAGTACGTCCCACCCACTTGCGAAGCTGGATTCCATATCCTATCTGCATCTTCAAAACCAACACATTGTTACTTATGAGAATTTTGACGCCGCCGACTGGCTGGATGTTCTGGGCCTGAACGATGAGGAGAACATTACCTATATCTTTGACCGTGGAGGCCTGTTCGACACGATCAAAACCGGACAATATATCTCTGTTATCGTGAAAAGTTCCATATCTATCAACAAGGGAGCCGGCGTAATCGCCCTGCCGCTGGAATTCGACCAATATATAGGGGTATATCTGATGAAATCGCAGTCGTACCAGATCAGTATCCGCGAGAAGAAATTTATCCATGATCTGAAAGAACAGTTGAAACGGTCATTGAAATGAATTCGGCGCTAAAGCGTTGTAACAGCGGTAAACTGCTTTGTATATAACCAAAGACAAGCTTGTTCTGAAGATGAGCAATATAAAAGGGGCTGTCGGTTAATAGATAGTCATGAACAGGGAGGCCTGTGACTCGTCGAGTCACAGGCCTCCTTGTAATTATCCCTATAAAAAGAGAAAAAGATGGCTAACCATAACCATCTTTCCTCCGCTACATGTTATAATGTAGCTATGCACAAACATGATTATTATAACCAATTTTTTGAATTAGGGCAACAGAAAATTAATTTCAAATTTTATGAATTGAGTTTACCTGATGACGATCCGGTCTTTACCCTTAAAAATGTCATGGAGGAGATGGATTTTACTGCTTTATTAGCTCAGTATTCTGGGAAGGGGAAAAGCGGGTTTAACCCAATTATGAAATATGGAGTTCTTACCTATGCAAACATGCGTGGTATTCGTGAAATTGACCGCATTGTTGAACTCTGTAAAAGAGATCTGGCTTTCATTTGGCTCGCTCAAGGTGAACAGCCCAAAAGAGACGCTTTTTATGGTTTTATCAATCAATGTTAACAACCTAACTCAAGCAACTACAACATATAGTGTTTCTTTTAATTGGCACGGGATTCCCTGTGCTTTCTTTATTCATAACCAATGTTAACAACCTAACTCAAGCAACTACAACATATAGTGTTTCTTTTAATTGGCACGGGATTCCCTGTGCCTTTCTTTATTCATAACCACCAATACGAATGAAGCTCCCCGGGGCAGAGCCCTCAAGCATCTTACG
>Ga0137308_100390_pt1 | contig 77026 bp, 68 predicted proteins | sample Inofrocosms_June_FD_97181 | JGI IMG/M metagenome (GOLD analysis project Ga0137308, IMG submission 97181) | Mouse cecal microbial communities from Vienna, Austria - N-Acetylneuraminic and N-Acetylglucosamine D2O microcosms_June | ecosystem: Host-associated > Mammals > Digestive system > Large... | reverse complement strand
TAAAAACAGGGAAAGGACAAGCAGAGCACAAATGAATTTTATTACGATGGAACAGTTAAATCGCTGTATTTACCAAAATATAAAGAAGATACCAAAAGACATCGACTTGATTGTAGGCATTCCAAGAAGCGGGTCTTTGGTCGCCAACCTGCTGGCATTGTACTTAAACCTTCCATATACGGCAATCGACAGCTATGTGGAAAAAGGCACGCTGCGCACTGGGAATACAAGGAAATGCGAGGGATGGGTCCAGCGTGTGGAACAGGCTGAAAAGGTACTTGTAGTGGACGACAGCATCAGCAGCGGGAGGGCAGTAAAGGAAGCAAAGCGGCTGGTCAGAAAGAGCGGCATGCCGGCGGAGCATTTGTACCTTGCAGTCTACGCGCTGGAAAATAATATCCATATGGTAGATATTTATTTTGAAATCTGCCATATGCCGCGGGTTTTTGAGTGGAACTATATGCATTCATGGGTACTACAGTATTGCTGTGTGGATATTGACGGGGTATTATGCGAAGACCCGTCGTTCTTTGAAAATGACGACGGAAAACGTTACCGGAAGTTTTTGCTGCATGCACAGCCAAAGCTGGTCCCGACAAAAAAGATTGGCTATATTGTAACCGCGCGCCTGGAAAAATACCGCAGGGAAACCGAGGCGTGGCTAAAGCAGCAGGGCATTGAATATGGCAATTTGGTAATGATGGATGCTGCATCGGGCAGGGAACGCCGCTGGCAGGGAAGCCACGGGGTCTATAAAGGAGAAGTGTTCAGGCAGACGGGTTGCTCCATGTTTATCGAAAGCAGCTATGAGCAGGCGGTACAGATCTGCCAGACAGCGGGAAAGCAGGTTTTTTGTACAGATAAAAACGTGCTCATTACGCCGCAGGGAGTAGGGAAGCATTTAAAAATACTGGCAAACGACTGGCGGTTTACAAGCAAGCGGGTTGTAAAAAAGCTGCTGAAAAAAATATAGGAAGCAGGTGGTTCAAATGAAGTTTACAGTCATGCCGAGATATCAAATGCGAAAACATGCGCTGCTTAAGCTGCTGAAAAGCGGGCGGGGCGGCTTGCAGGAAAGGGGGGGGGTAAATCCTGAGAGGATTTTAGAAATCGGTTATGGGGCAGGAGAAATCTTTTGCTTGTACAAAAAGTTAGGGCTGCGGGCGGAAGGGTTTGACTTTTCGGAAACGGCATACCAGTATGCGTCAAGCCATTACCAGGCGGCAGGCATGGTACTGCACCAAAAGCCGCCAAAACCATGCCAGCAGTTTGATTATGTGGCGGCATGTGAAGTGCTTGAGCATTGCAGGGATGACGTCCGTATGCTCAGGCATTGGAAGGCATATTTAAAAGACAGTGGAAAAATGATTGTTTCTGTGCCGGCACATAAAAAGAGATGGGGAGAAAACGACACGTATTCGGGGCACTACCGCAGATATGAAAGGCAAGAGCTGGTGCGTAAATTTGCAAAAGCCGGGCTGCGGGTGGAAAAGATTTATACGTATGATTTTCCCGCCTGCTTTCTGTTAGATTTTCTGCGGGATGCAAGCGGAAAAAGAAAACTGCGCAAACAGCGGCTAAGCAGGGAGGATTTTACGAAAAAAAGCGGCGTGGAGCGGGAGTTTCATCCGCTTTGGCTGGCGCTGTCGCACCGAACCAGAATAATGCAGGATTGGAAAACACAATGAAACAAGAAAAAATAAAATGGACCGGAAATCTTTTGACAATAGCTGCGCTATGGTTTTTAACCGATTTTTTCAGAAAGCTGGAGATCGATTGGCAAGCGTTGCTAAGCATCAAAATTCTGTCAGGCATTTTTGTCGGAGGAGCGGTTTCTTTTTGTTCTGTGCTGCTGTCTGCATGGGCATGGAAAAATACAGTCGCGTTTTTTTCTGAAAAAAAGATACCGTTTCCAGAAGCTGCAAAGGTATATATGCAGGCAAACCTTGGAAAATATTTGCCAGGGAATATTGCACATTTTGTAGAACGCAGCATGTTTGCAGCGAAGGCAGGAATGGGACATGCACAGACGGTTATGGGTACGTTTTTGGAGATCGCCGGGCTGTTTGCAGCGGCAGCCGTGGCTGGAATGGCATTGTCTTTTCAGGATGTATGCCTGCTTGTGCGGGCATTTTTTTCTGTAAAATATGCGGCTGGGATGGCAGTGCTGTTTATAACGGGAAGCCTTGTTTTACGGCTGCTGTACCAAAAGCTTGCCTGGGTGCGCATCTTTTTCCATAAGATGAAGCAGGCGGCGTTTTGGAAGGCGTTTTGCCTGAACCTGCTGCTTTATTTGTGGGCGCTGCTGCTTCTGGCAGGCTTGATGTGCCTGTTTGTATGGATGCTAAACGATACTGCGCCGGCTGCCTGGCAGGTGCGCAAGATAATGAATGTCTATATACTGTCCTGGGCGGCAGGATTTGTAATACCAGGAGCACCAGGCGGAATCGGCGTACGGGAGGTTGTTATTACGTATCTAACGAGAAATGACCCTATACAGGAAGCGGTTCTGCTTGCGATGGTCGTGCATCGGATCAGCACAGTCCTTGGAGATCTCTTTGGCTATTTATGGGCAAAATGCGGATTGCTTTTGTAGGGGATGTGTAGTATACTGAATGAAAGAAAGCGTATGAAAACGATGCTGTGGCAAATAAAAAGAAAAATTAAAAATCTTTAGAACCGAGAAAGCGATAAAGAATACCTATGCGAAAACTACCAGACATCCATAAATTAAAAGAATCCGAATACACATATGGCCAGAAATTCAAACAGTTGTTTCAAAATAAAAAATTTCTTGCACCGATTTTCAAGAATGTAGTGGCAGAATATAAAGACCTGCCTTTGGAAGAGATTGAGAACCTGATCCTGTCTGTAATTCGAAAAGCATTCAAAAGGAGGCGGATGAGATTATGACAGTTGTTAGTATGTTTGAGGCGCGGGCTGAAAAACGTGGAGAGGAACGCGGTGAAAAGCGTGGAGAAAAAAGGGAGAAGACCGTTTGAAAAAATTGTTCCGGTATTTAAAACAGGCAGGGCGCGAGGAAGAAATGGATCAGATTATTATATTTGACAATACGCAGTTGTTAGAAAAGCTGTATGAGGAATATCACTTGTAAAAAGAATAGATGCAACAAAAATGGGCTGTGGTTTTATACCATAGCTTTTATTTTTGGCTTGATTTTTATCGTTGACGAGGGGGATGGAAAATCACAAGGTTTTGCGGATTATAGCTGGAAATTTTGCGGATTTGTGGTATGATTATGGAAGGCGTTTTGGTTGGGGCTTTGAAAGCTCTAGTACTACAGCGAATAAGTTTGAGTTGCCTTGGTAAATTTTTACAACGTTGTCGCTGTGTCCGGTCGCGCCACCTTGTCCGCTTGGATGCGCCCCTGGTTGTTTTGCAGAATACCAAGCAATTCTAAACATTTTTCCAAAGCCGCCGCCAGAGTGTACCCATCCTCTCTCCCCGGCTGTTCTTCGCAAGTGCTGCCAAACGAGCCCGATATGGTTTGTTCGCTGTACTAGTACAGCAAAAATAGAAAATGAGGGCAGCTATGACAATGATATGGAATAAACAAAAAGATAATTTTTATAACCAGATCTTTCGCCTGGTGCTTCCGATTATTATTCAAAATCTGCTGAGTGCCGCGGTCAGTTCTGCGGATGTTGTAATGCTGAATTATGTGGGGCAGTCGTCGATATCGGCTGTATCGCTGGCTTCGCAGTATGCAAGTGTATTGTTTATGGTTTTTTATGGGCTTGGCACAGGGGCGACGATGCTGTGCGCGCAGTATTATGGAAAAGGGGATATGCACGCGATCCAGGTGATTGAGGGGATTGCACTGCGGTTTTCTGTGGGAATTTCCATGTTGTTTGCGGGGGCGGCATTTTTTCTGCCGAAACAGATGATGCGTATTTTTACGAACGACCAGGAGCTGATCGCGGTTGGGACGTCGTATCTGCGCTGTATGAGTGTTTGTTATCTGTGCTGGGGGATTACGGAAGTCTATCTTGCGGTACTGCGCAGCGTGGGCAGGGTGGTAGTCAGTACGGTGATGAATGTGCTGGCGTTTTCATTAAATGTTTCGCTGAATGCGGTATTTATTTTTGGGTTGTTTGGAGCGCCTAAGCTGGGAGCGACGGGAGTGGCGGCAGCGACTTCTTTATCCCGTATGATTGAACTGGCGGCATGTTTTGGGGTATCGTTTTACAGCAGGGATATTAAGCTGGATTTTCGGTATATGTTTGTGCGGCACAGGGTGCTGTTTTCTGATTTTGTGCGTCTTTCGCTCCCGGCGCTTGGCAACGATATAAGCTGGAGCCTGGCGTTTTCAATGTATTCGGTGATTATCGGGCATCTGGGGACGGATGCGGTGGCAGCAAACTCGTTCGTGATCGTTGTGCGCAATTTTGGGACGATTTTATGCTTTGGCATGGCGAGTGCAGGCGGGATTCTGCTCGGAAAGATCATTGGGGAAAATCATCTGGATGAAGCGCGTGACGGTGCGAAAAAGCTGATGAAGCTGACGGTGCTTACCGGTGCGGTCGGCGGGCTGATTATTTTAGCTGCGGTTCCGGTTGTTTTAAGCTATGCGCAGCTTACGGCGCAGGCAATGCATTACCTGAAATATATGCTGCTTATTAATGTGTATTATGTCATGGGGGCGGCGGTAAATACGACGCTGATTGCGGGAGTGTTTCGCGCCGGAGGAGACAGCCGTTTTGGATTTGTCTGTGATACGATTGATATGTGGGTGTATGCGGTGCCGCTTGGATTTTTTGCAGCGTTTGTTTTAAAGCTTCCGGTGATGTGGGTCTATTTTTTGATCTGTACAGATGAATTTGTCAAGTGGCCGTGGGTCATCCGGCATTATCGAAGTGGAAAGTGGCTGAATAATATTACAAGAGACGATTTGTTTTTGGAAAAGAAAGTGTAATTGCTAAAAGGAGGGATCAGAGTATGGATATGCAGACAATGTATTATGAGGTAGTAAGTATTGACGGCGATTACGCCAATCTGAAACGGACAGACATCCAGAGCGAGGATCAAAAACTCGTTGCGCGGGCGCTGCTGCCGGAGGATATTTTAGAAGGAAGCAGGCTGAAATATGAGATGATGCAATATGAAATAGAAGTCTGAGTATGCATTTTTAAAATATGAAAAATCTGATTTTGCGAAAAAAAGTATTTCAAAAGTTTACGCTGGTAAAAAATGGTTAAGATAAAAATATCAGATTACTATTTTTGTCCAGGAGGAACGAATTATGAAAGCTTTTTTTCAAAAATACGGGAAGGTGTTGGAGACGGTTTTTTTACTGGTTATTTTAGCGGGCGGGTGTCTGTGGAAGTACCAGGAATGGAAGCTGCAACAGACGCAGCAGGAAATTGCGCAGAAAGTATTGCGGTTCCATGTGCGTGCGAACAGCGACAGCAGGGAAGACCAGGCGTTAAAGCTGCGGGTGCGGGATGCAGTGGGGGCTATGATGCAGCAGGTATTAGAAGGTGTGGAGGATGTAGCGGAGTGCAGCCGGATTGTGGAAGCAAATTTGGCGGCAGTTGTAGATACGGCGCAGCAGACGGTCTATGAGGAAGGGTATACATATACCGTATCAGCGCAGATGGAGAGCACAGAGTTCCCGCAGAAAGCGTATGGGAACTATATTTTTCCGGCAGGGGAATATCAGGCGCTGAATGTGGTGATCGGAAGTGGAAAAGGGCGTAATTGGTGGTGCGTGATGTATCCGAATCTGTGTTTTCATGACGCGGTGTATGAGGTCGTGGACGAGGAAGCGGAAAAGACGTTGCAGCGGGTGCTGTCTGAGGATGAGTATGACGCGGTTTTAAAAAGTGGGGAATACCGGATACGGTTTAAATATCTGGATTTTTTAAATCGGTTTTTCAGTTAAGAGAATTGCAGGAGGAAGAAGATCAATGAGCAAAAGAGTAGCGATTACCGGAGTTACCGGTTCGATTGGAATGGCATTGCTTGAGAAATATTTAAAAGAGGGTTACGAGGTAGTGGCGGTCTGTCGGAAGGGTTCTGACAGAAATAAACAGATTCTGCCGCATCCGAAGGTGCGGATTGTAGAAGCGGATCTGTGCGAGCTTGCCGATTTGCAGCTTCCTGATGACAAGCCGTGCGAGACCTTTTATCACTTTGCGTGGGGCGGCACGTTTGGTGCGGACAGAGAGGATTATGACTTGCAGGTGCGAAATATTACAGGGACACTGGATGCGGTCAGGCTGGCGGCGCGCCTTGGCTGCCGCACGTTTGTCGGGGCTGGATCGCAGGCGGAGTATGGGCGTACGCAGCAGACGCTGCGGCCGGATACGCCTGTATCACCGGAGAGCGGATATGGGATTGCAAAGCTGTGTGCCGGGCAGATGAGCCGCAAGGAATGTGAAAAGCTGGGCATCAGCCATGTATGGGTGCGTGTGCTCAGCGTGTATGGCGCTTATGACGGGGCTGGGACGATGGTCAGTACGACGCTGCAAAAAATGCTGCGCGGCGGGGAGGCGGCATTTACGCCAGGGGAACAGCTTTGGGACTTTTTGTACAGTAAGGATGCGGCGGATGCGATGTATCGGATCGGGCAGCATCCGGTGCATGGCAGGACGTATTGTCTTGGAAGCGGACAGGCGCTGCCGCTGCGGGAATATATTTTAAAAATGAAGGAACTGACAGGCTGCAGCGCGCCGGTGAAGTTCGGAGCGATTCCTTACAGCCCGAATCAGGTGATGCATTTGTGTGCGGATATCAGCAGCTTGACCAAGGATACGGGATTTGTGCCGCAGACGGATTTTGAGACGGGGATATTAGAAACGATTGCGTGGATGCGGGAGACGATGACGGTTAAAGATCAATGACAAAACAACTGATTTTATTAGTATCTCCAGGAACAGCCGCTCCAGATAACCGCAAATCCGCACGAACAGGCATCAAACGCACCGTTGCAGAGCAGTTCCCGGGCTGGGAGCTCAGGGAAGCATTTACAAGCATCATAAACGAGGCGTTGGAAAAAGCTGAGGCAGAGAGTGTTCGAAGGCTGATTGTTCAGCCGCTGCATCTGATGCATGGGAGGGAATATGCGAAAGTCGTGTGTGCGCTGCGGGAGCGGGGACGGTATTTTGCGCAGGTTGTGCTTGGGGAACCGCTTCTAAGCAGCGACGCTGATTTTGCGGCAGTGCTTTTGGCGGTAATACGGCGTACGGCGGAGTTTGACGACGGCAGGACGGCGGTCTGCCTTGTCGGGCACGGGAGCGGCGGGAGTTTGGAAGCGAATGCGGATGATATTTATATAAAGATGCAAAAGAAGCTGATACAGGCTGGTTATAAGAACTATTATGTCGGCGTACTGAAAGGGAAGCCGTCTTTAGAGGATATCAGAAATGCCCTGAAAGGAGATTTTCTGGGGAAGTACCGCAGGGTTGTTTTGCTGCCGTTTATGATAGAGGCGGGCAGTCATGCGAAACGGGATGTGGCAGGCGCCTGGAAGCGGGAGCTGGAACGGGACGGGTATGAGGTCGTTTGCATTTTAGAAGGGCTGGGGCAGATCCGGCAGGTGCAAAAGCTGTATGCGCAGCATATCAGGGATTGTGAAAAAATGATTTGTACAGGCTGTGCGGACACGTTCCGAAAAGAGGTGGAAAATGGCTAAAATACTTATTGTGGAAGACAGTCAGGATTATCTGGAGCTTTTGTGCAATTTTCTGGAAAGTGCGGGCTATCAGGTGGCAGCCGCAAGGGACGGTGCGCGTGCGGTCGAAATGGCAGGCGCGGGCGCGTTTGACCTGGTGCTGCTGGATCTGATGCTGCCGAAAATGGATGGCTATGAGGTTTGTAAAAGGATTCGCGAAAACGGAGATGTGCCGGTGATCATGCTGACCGCGCTTGGCAGTGAGAAGCACCAGATGCGGGGCTATGAGATGCAGATTGATGAGTTTGTAACAAAACCGGTGTCGATGCCGCTGCTGATCCAGAAGGTGGAGGCAGTTCTGCGCAGGACGATGAAACAGGAGCAGTGCCTTTGCTTTGCAAAGCTCGTGCTGGATGTAAAGGGGCACAAGGTTACGGCGGCGGGAGATGCGGTAGAGCTTACGCTGCGGGAATTTGAGATTTTGCAGGAGCTGATGGAGCATGACGGAGAGGTCGTTGAAAGAAAATCGCTGGTGACAAAGCTTTGGGGATATGATGGCTGCGACGAGACGCGTATTGTGGATACGCATATGAAAAATCTTCGGAAAAAGCTTGCAGGCTGTGATTATATCGACACGGTACGAGGAGTAGGGTATCGGCTGAAACTGCCGGACGGATCAAAAGAATGAGAAAAAAACTGACGCAAAAAACATGTTTGATGCTGACCGCGCTTTCTTTGGCGGTCTGTCTGCTTGCGTATGGCTGCATCTGGTTTTTTCTGCCAAACGCGGGACAGGGGCGGGCGCGCAGGGAACTAGAGCGAAGGACGCAGCAGTTGGTTTCCAGGCTGCGCCTGACGCAGAAAGCACAGAGTGAAGAACTGTTCACAGCATTTATCCGGGAGACGGGCGCGCAGTTAAGCCTGCAAAATAACAAGGGGCAGGCGGTTTCGCTGTTTACGTTTGAAAAAAAGGAGGATGGCGTAGCGCAGGAAGATGACAGGCAGATCCGCCAGCCGTTTCAATTTGCGGATACAAACGAAGAATATCTGCTGTGCGTGCACGACCTGCCTGCACGTGCACAGCAAATGCGGCGGGCGGTGAAAAACAGCCTGCCGTTTGTGGCGGGAACAGCGGTGCTGCTGTCGTTTGGGAGCGCGTGGATTTTTTCCTGCTATACGACGCGTCCGATTTTGCGTATCAACCATATAGCGGGGAAAATGGCGGAGCTGGATTTTAGCTGGTACTGCCCGGATGTACGCGACGATGAGATCGGAATGCTGTCAAAAAGCATTAACGAGCTGTCGGACAAGCTGCATGAAGCGCTGCAAAGGCTGCACCAGCACAATACAAGGCTGGAGGATGAGATCCAGATGGAAAAAGAGCGCGAACGCAGAAGGATGCTGTTTTTTTCTGGTATTTCCCATGAATTAAAGACGCCGGTTGCGATTGTGATCGGGCAGTTGGAAGGAATGCAGGCTGGCATTGGCGTTTATAAAGACAGGGACAAGTATCTGGCAAGAAGTGCGAAGATCTTGCAGTCGCTGCATATATTTATCAAAGAAATCCTGCTTGTGTCCCAGATCGATTTTGCGGGAGGGGACAGGGGAGAGCCGGTTTTTATCTCCCGGCTGGTGCGGGAGATTGTGGCAGAATATGAAGGCTATGCGGAATTTCTGTCCGTGGATCTCTGTGGGGAAGTGGCGGACGGGCTGTACGTATATGGGGATGAAATGCTGTTTCAAAAGGCAGTCGGCAATATTATCGGAAACGCGGTCGGGCATTCGCCCCCGCAGGCGGCTGTCAAGGTGGAGCTTGCGGCATGTAAAAAGGGAGTCCGGCTGGCGGTTACAAATGCACCGGCACATATTGATAAGGAGCATCTGCCGCATCTTTTTGAAGCTTTTTACCGTGCGGATGATCACGCAGAGCATGGCAGCGGCATGGGGCTGTATATTACCAGGCTGATTCTGGAAACGTATCATGTATCGCATACGATCGAAAATACGGCGGATGGGGTATTGTTTACGGCATTTTTCCAGGGCTGCGGCGATGAAAGTTCACAATGATTTTGCATAAACTCCACAAAAACTCCAGATATGCCTTTGGAAACTATGCTATGATAGTCACGTAGATCCCAAAGGAATGGAGGAATGCTTATATGGATATTACGATGAACCACATTACGATGATCTATCCGTCCGGGAAAAAAGCGTTGCAGGACGTGTCGGTACACGCAAAAAGCCCTGGCTTTATCGGCGTGCTGGGGCCGAACGGCGCGGGGAAGACGACGCTTATGAAGCTGCTGATCGCGGGGCTTCTGCCGACAAAGGGAGAGATTTTATTAGATGGAAAACCGCTGCTGTCTCAGGAGAAAAAGCTAAAGGCACAGCTTGGCTATCTGCCGCAGAGCTTTGGGCTGTATGAAGAGCTGACTGTCTGGCAGTTTTTAGATTATATGGCGGCACTTAAGGGGGTAAAGGGAAAGGCGGCGATTGAAGAAGTGCTGATGCGCACAAATATGACAGAGCGCAAAAAGGCACGCATCCGCAGCCTTTCTGGAGGGCAGCGCCAGAGAGTCGGTATTGCGCAGGCGCTTTTGGGCGATCCGAAGCTTATGATTTTGGACGAGCCGACGGTCGGGCTTGACCCGGAGGAGCGTGTGAAGTTCCGAAATATTTTTTCGGAAATGGCGCAGAATAAGATTATTTTATTGTCCACGCACATTGTAGAGGATGTGCAGGCGGTTTGCAGCCGCGTGCTTGTGATTTATGACGGAAGGATTTTGTATGACGGCAGCCCGTCGGAGCTGATTCAGGAGACGGCAGGGCATGTCGGTATCTATTTGTCCGCGGACGGACAGACTGTTTTTGACGGCTGTCAGATGGTATCCAAGGTCAATGTGTCAGACGGCATCCAGTGCCGGGTCGTGGCACAGGAGCTGCCGGAATGCGCCAAAACAGCGGAACCGACGCTGGAGGATGCCTATTTGTACTGCATCCACCGGAAAGGAGGCAGACAATGAGCCTGATTTCTCTGTACCGGGTGGAGCTGCGCAGGATGTTTTTGTCACGGCGGATCTGGGTGGGTGCTCTATGCGGCATTCTGACGCCTCTGCTTGGAGTGATTGGAAATGAGACGCTTCCTAGCGTGTCCAGCCGGTATATTGCAAACCCTGTGCTGACGGCTACGGCAGTCAGTGCGATGCTGTGGGCTGTCCTTATCATACTGGAAGCGAGCCGCCTGCACCGCAGCGGTGTGTACCTGCTGACGGATGCGGCATCCTCGCCGCGCGCGCTGTCCGCGGCGAGGATGGCTGCCGCCATGACGGTTACGGCTGCGGTTTCGATTTTGTGTGCCATCGTTTATTTGCCGTATACGGCGGTAAAAATGGAATATTTGTTTGACCCGGTGTTTTATGCGGCTAATTATCTGATTTTTATGCTGCTGACTGGGTGGATCTCCGTGCTGTTTGCGGATACGTTTTACCAGATCACAAGGCGGGTGGAGCTTTCAGTGATTTTATATGCGCTTCTTGCGTATTTTAATTTCAGCGGATATGCGCAGAATGACTATTTTATGCGCTGGCTTTATCCGTATGTGATCGTTTATTCGGATGGATTTCAAAGCTGGTGGTTTTTGCGCATTGGCTTTTATACGAGGCTTATGTGGCTGTGTATAGCGCTTGCAAGCTGGATGTTTTCGCTGCTGTGTGTCCGTAAATATGAAAAAAATGCGGCAGTCTCGCTGATACGGGGAATGCGCAGGGTGTATCTGCCTGTGCTTACAGTATGCTTTGCGGTTTTAGGAGCAGGGCTATGGAAGTATCAGCCGTTTATCGACCATGAGACGGATTCTGAGGTGAACAACAGGATGATTGATACGCCGACGACAAATGCGAGTGCGATCCGGTACTTTCTGACTGCCGAACCGGTGACCGGGCGGTTGTCTGGCAGGGCGGAATATGATCTCAAAGAGCCCTATACCGGAGAGGACAAGCTGTACTTAAATCCTGGCTACCGCGTCAGCCGTATGTCTTACGGCGGCAAAGAGATCGCGTTTCGTACGGTGGACGACGACAATGCAGGCGTGCGTTCGACGTATTTTACGATTCCTGAGAAAAAGGAGGGAACGCTTGTCATAGAATTTGGCGGGCTGCCGCAGCTAAGAAAGACCCATGCACCTTATATTATAGCGGCGTTTATCGACTGGGAAAGCATTCAGCTTGGGATGCGGTCTGCGGCGCCGATGCTCAATTATGCGTGCAGGGACGGAGCTGAGGTGGAGATTACGATTCCTGGCTCGCTGACGCCATATCTGAACGATCTGCCGATGACCGAGTATGTTGAGTGCGAAAACGGCATGAAGACGTGGAAATGCCGCACGCAGGAGGATGCGATTTATAACTTTGTAGCCGGAGCGTATGAGACGGATACGTTTACCGCCTCGGATACGAACATTCATTTTGTATATGGAAAGGCGTATGAACAGGCAGTGCGCCAGTATGATATCAACCAGGCGGTGAAGGACGTGTTTGCCTATTGCTCTAGGCACTATGGGGCACTTGGGCTTACGCAGGATCAGACGATGCGGCTCCAGCAGGTGACGGCAATGCTGATGGGCGGACATGCGCGTGAAGGATATTTGGAGTGGTTTGAGACAGTGCTTTCGCCAATCACGCTTGCAGACGCGGACAAGGGCGCCAGCGCCACGGAAGTATTTATCCATGAAATGATCCACCAGTGGTGGGGCGGCTATGGGCTGGTATGCAGCGAAGAGGGCTCCAATCTATGGTCGGAGGAGGGAATTACAGTTTATGCGACTTACCGTCTGGTAAAGGAAAAATACGGCGAGCTGTATGCGAAACAATATTATGTCGACAACTGGCGCAAAACCGTCGAGATGCAGGAGCGGAACTTTTACAACCGGCATCCCGAATATCTGGAACATCTGCCGGAAAAATACCAGACGCAGCTATCGATGGAAAATGAAAGCACAAACTGGTATGACCGTATGCCTCTTATGATCTTAAAGGCGGAAAAGCTGGTCGGCGGGGAAGAAAACATGGACAAGATTATGCGGAAAATGTACGCAGACAGAGGGGATTACGCTCAGATTGGCTTTACTTATGCGGATTTTTTGGATTACTGCGGACTGTCGGAAAGCGATCTGGAGCTTACGCCTAAAGACTACATGACGGGAGAGGAGGATGCCGGAGTATGAGAAAGCTGTTTTATTATGAACTGCGCAGGGTGCTGTTTCGCTGGATGTTTCTGGCAATGCTCGCGGTCAACGGGATGTATGCCTGGTATGTGCTGACGACAGACTTGATCCGCGGGGCTGCGTATACGGCGCCGTTTTCTATATGGAGCTGCTGCGCATATCTCGGAAAAACGATGCCTGCTGCCTCGATTACGGTGCTGCTGATCCTGTGCGGCTATTACAGCAAAAAGCAAAAGCAGGTCGAAATACTCACGTCCGCGGCGCCTATGACAGGCGCGCAGCATCTGCTGATACGCAGCGGCGTGCTGGCTGTCTGTTTTATACTTGTATCTGCGGTGATTATGGCAGTGGCGGTATTTTTTTACAGCCGATTTTTTCAGTTTTATGACTATGCGGGATATATACTGCCGGGGCTGCTTTTAATTCTGCCATGCTTTGTGGTGCTGCTTGGTGCGGGGCATCTGCTTGCGGGGGTGCATCAGGGGCTGTGCTATATACTGATAGGAATTTGCTTTGCGGCGGCATTGTACGCGCCGGATAGTGCTTGGGATCTGTTTGGGTCTGGATATTTTGCAGCGTATCCACTGACGCTTGCGCCGGGGATAGGCGGCGAGCCGGCGTACCAGATGCAGACGGAGTGGGCTGTAGCCAGGGGGATGTATCTGGTGGCTGGGATTTTGCTGCTGGGCTTAAAGGTGCGCGGGACGAAAAGGAAATTGACGATGGCAGAATAAAGCCATTTAGCAAATCAATAAATTAACGGTTAAGGAGATTAAGCATGATAGACAAACGCATATCAATCAGTGTTACGATACTGACAGTAATAATGACATTTATGGAAATGACTGCATTGCCGGCGGCTTTATTCTGCAATATACAAATTTGGGATATCGAACCTATGTATTTCTCTTTGATGATTAATTTTATATTTGCTTTTGCTTTATGTTATGCATGTAGGAAAACCATTATAAAAGAGTGGAATTTTGGGCTGCAATTTCAAAATATTTTGAATGGTTTGAAAAAATATGGGATTCCTTCCGTTGCTGCTACGCTTATAGTGACAGTTGCTTTCTGTATAGGGCTTTCACCGTTTGATAATAAACCAACAATATATAGAGTTATTGTAGAGGGTGTTGTTTATTACATAGGTGTTGCAATTATGGAGGAACTTTATCTTAGAGGATTGTTGCAAAATATCATTGAAAAATGGTTTGGCATACGAAATAATGCTGCATTGTATGCAGTTATGATATCCTCTGCGCTGTTTGGGTTTGGGCATATTTTTGGCGCACTTGGGCAACCGCTTTTAACAATGATATGCAAAGCGGTTTGGGCTGCTGCATTAGGAGTTTACTTTGGGGCGGTTTATGTCAAAACCAGGAATTTATGGATACCGATTATTTTACATTTTATAGTGGATTTGTGCGGCATACCTTTTTGCTTTTCGAAAAGTAATCAATATCCGACAATAGGGTTGGTTTGCTGTTTATCCATGTATTTGTTATTAGGTATATATGGCATTTATATTGTTCGAAAAAAATAGGATACCGAAATGGTGTTTGACTTTTGGCGGCGATGCTTATTTTTTTACCACAGGTATCCATACTTCGTATTGTGCGTTTTGCGGATCTGGATTTAAATAAACCTCGACATCGGGAGCATTGCCGTATTCGTATCCCGATGTCGGCAGCCATTCTGTTACGATGCGCTGCTCCAATTCCTGAATTGACTGGTTTGTACCTGTTCCTGAAAAAATTGCCCAGGTAGCCGCTGGTACAATGTATTCTTCAAATTCATTATTTTCCTGTGAAGTGGATACTGCGATATAGTACTTCCACGGCTCCTTGTCATTACAGATGCTGACGCCGAGTACTCCCATTGGCTGCGTGTCCATCATTGGCAGCAATTTCTGCAAGGTTCCGTTTGCGGATACCTCCTGCCACTTAGCAGGTATTACCGTAAAATTTTTTTCAATATCCTTGTGCAGCGGTACAGATACGCCTGCGATACGGAAAGCGTCTTTTGTTTCAATTCGATAATTCATTTCCTCTGCTCCTTTCACTGTGATCTTAAATAAAATAGGCGGGAAGGATTTTATGGATACTCCTTCATTTTTTACGGCGGACGGGGCGATTCCGTGCACAGACTGAAATGCCCGGTTAAATGCGGTAGGAGACTGATATCCATATTTTCCTGCCACATCTATGATTTTCATGTTTTTGCCCTGTAAGTCCACAGCGGCAAGCGACATTTTTCTCCTGCGGATATATTCGGATAAGGGAATGCCCGCCATATAGGTAAACATTCTCTGAAAGTGATACGAAGAGCAGCAGGCAATTCGTCCAAGCTGTTCATAATCAATTTCCGCTGTTAAGTGTTTTTCGATATAATCAATGGCATGATTTAGCCGTTCTATCCATTCCATAAAAAATCCTCCTGACAGTTTTCAGTATATCATACGGTTTTGTTTTGTCCTCTCAATTTCTGCACGAAAAAGAGAGGCATATAATATGCGGTGTTTTAGTATTACAGCGAACAAGTTTGAGTTGCTTTGGTATATTTTTACAGGAAGGGACGCCGGGAGAGAGGATGGATACACTCTGGCGGCGTCAGTTCCAGAATGTTAAGAATTGCTAGGTATTCTGCTGCTACGCCCTGGCTGTGTCCGGTCGCGGCACCTAGTTCGCTGCCTGCTGGCAGCGAACTAGGTGCCGCTTGGCTGCGCCCCTAAGCTGTTTTGCAGAATACCAAGCAATTCTAAACATTCTTCCAAAGCCGCAGCCAGAGTGTATCCATCCTCTCTCCCGGCTGTTCTTCGCAAGTGCTGCCAAACGAGCCCGATATGGTTTGGTAGCTGTAGTACTAGAGCGTGTTTGAAAAATCATTCCTGCCATCTGCATTCCCCACTTTGCGTGATATTTGCGCCAAATTCAGGTTACATAGCCCGCTATGCGCCCTTCATTTGGCACAAATCTCCCACAAATTGTGAAATACATCTGGCAGAAAGCATTTTTCAAACACGCTCTAGAGCGAATTTTATCTGCTTTGCGTTTTCCAAGGAACTATTTTGTACAGGTTTTCCATGTAAAACAACCTAGTACAGCATTGCAGAAATAACAGTGAATACAGCACCCGTTATTTCTGCAACGCCGTACTAGAGCGTGTTTGAAAAATCATTCCTGTGATCTGCACTCCCCACTTTGCGGAGAATTTATCCCAAATTTAGTCAACATAGCCCGCTATGACTCCTGAATTTGGGATAAATTCTCCACAAACTGTGAAGCACATCTCACAGAAAGCATTTTTCAAACACGCTCTAGAATCTGTTCTATCATATGATTGACAAACCATATTGCGCTTATTTCGTAGCATTTACGAAAAGCAGCCGGGAGAGAGGATGTACCTGCCCTGGCTGCGGCTTTGGAAGAATGCTTAGCATTCTGGAACGGACGCAGCCAGGGCAGGCACATCCTCTCTCCCAGCGTCCCTTCCTGTAAAAATTTGCCAAAGCAACTCAAACTTGTTCGCTCTAGCTGTATCATACGAAATGCTGTTTCAAAAGTCAATGTGAAAAAGTCTTTCGGCATATAATACCAAACAGGGTCTTGACAATTTTTTCGTGGGGGGGGGGTATAATGAGAAAAGCTGGTAATTTCAGCAATTAAAAGTAAAGGGGAGAAATTAAATGGTGAAAGGCTTAAAGCAAAGGCTGACTGCGGCTGCGCTGTCAGCGGTGATGGCGTTTTCGGCAGGCGCTGTGACAAACGGAATGCCTGCGTATGCCGCGGCGAAAAAACCGTATGTAAGTCTCAGGACGGCATACAAGACGCTGAAGGTAAACGAAACAAACAAAATGACGCTGAAAAACAATACGATCGGCTGGAAGATTACGAAGGTGGCGACTGAGGACAGGACGGTTGCGATGGTTTATAAAAAAACCGCTTCCAGTTTTATGGTAAAGGGCAAGGCTGCCGGAAAGACAACGGTAAAGGCAAGGCTTAAAACAACGTCAAGAAAGAAGTATAACAGCAAGCTTGTAAAATGTACAGTAAACGTACTTCCAGGCGGGCAGACGACGCCGGCTGTGCCAGACGTGCCAAAGGTTCCGGTTTTGGAGACAAAGAAAAGCGTTGCAACACAGGCAGAGCTGCAAGCGGCGTTAGCGGACAGCAGCCTTACGGAAATTACGATCGATACGAAAGAAAAGACAAGCCTTGTAATTCCGCAGGGCGACCATTCTGCCACAGCGCTGATTGTAAAAGCGCCGCAGGCTCATATTGAAAACAATGCCAGGTTCAAATCGATCGACGTCCAGCAAATTGCAGGGGATACCTGGCAGGAAAATGCGAGCGGCAATACACTGCGGATTTCGGCAACTTCTGCGCGTATTATCGTAGGCGCGGGCGGACAGATCCGCGATATTACCTTTACAGGCGCACAGGCAAATGCAAAGCTTGTCGTAAACGGCACGGTGGAAAACGTAACGGTCAGTGCCAAGATGTCACTGGACATTTCCAGTGACCTGGACAAAAAGCCAACCGTTCCGGTAACGATCGACGCTGGGGCGCAGGGAGCAGATATAACGGCGCAGACGCCGCTGGATGTGACAGTAAAAGCTGTTGATGCGGTGCTGAACTTTAAAAATGGCTCCGAAGGAAGCAAGGTAAAGGCAGAAGTAAAAGCAACCGTAAATAACGACAGCAAAGCAAGCATTGAGGTCAAAGATGCAAAGGACAGAGTGCAAAAGATTTATGCCGGCGGACACGGGGTTGTCAATGAAACGGTAACGAGCTATGTGCCGTCAACATCAAGCGGGTCAGGAGGCGGTTCTTCATCTCAGACACCGTCAGTTACATATTATACGGTCAGCTTTGATGGCAAGCGGGTGCGCGTGCGTGCAGGAGATACTTTAAAGGAAAGCGATATCCCAGAGTCGTGGCCAAGAAACGGAGACGGTTTTAAGTTCAGCGGCTGGTATTATGCCGATGGAGAGGATGAAGAAGGGAACGTAAGGCTTGTAAAATTTGATCTTAGCTCCCCGATTACCCGCAATATAGAGCTTGTAGAAAGATGGGGCATGACAGAGGAAGACCGTGTCTTGGATATCAAAGGAAATATTTTTGTAACATCCGGGTCGGCAATCACGGTAGATTTGTCACGTTCACGTGCAATCGTTGCCATTTTAGATGGGGAAATGAAAGCTGTATTTGTAAAATTGAATGATACAGCAGTGACAGCCACGGAAGGCTTGGTAGAAGCAAATGCAAGGGATGGAAAGCTGGAAATTATTATTCAGACGGCAGCGCAGGCAGCAGTCAATGCAAGGCGTTACCGGACGGAGATATCTATGCCGGCGGGAGCAGAAAACGGAATATCGATCAATCTGGCGGAATGTGTGTGGGAATATTATGCAGGAAAGAGCGTCACTGTTTCCAGCCAGGAAGAATTAAATGCGGCATTATCTGACAGAAGCTATAACTCTGTAACAATCAAAACGGAAGGCGCCCTGCATCTTAAGATAGACAGTATGGATCGGTCGGATATGCAATTAGGTGTTAACGCACCGAATGCGGTGATTGAAAATCATGCAGTGTTTGGTAGGGTATTTCTCCAGGATGAAAATTGTGCATGGACAGAATATGCAAAGGGCAGCGAGATTCATGTGCTGTATCATTCTTCCAGTGTAACGGTAGCAGAAGGCGCGGAAGCGAAAATGATTGTTTTCAACTGGGGAGGCGAGGGAAACCTTACGGTAAACGGAGCTGTCAGTCAGATTAACTTGTGGAATGATAAAAAACCAGAAGATACAAAGAAGATCAATGTAACTATTTCTGGTACATCAGCAGCGAATATACCGCTTTTTATGTACAGGCAGGAATCGACGGTGGCAGCAAAAATTCCTCTGGATGTCACGATCTTGGATACAGCTCCGGGCTGCGTCGTAAATTTTGAGGCTGGTGCTGCAAACAGTACCATATCTGCTTATGTAGAAGCTGAGGTTAACAATCACACCGGAGGGGAGATTGTTGTAAAAGAAACAAAATAATGTAGAATTTGAATGAGATTTTTTGCTGTAAGTAGCAGGAAATGATGGTAAAAAGATGGGGCTGCTGTATGAAGAAGAGGTTTCTTTGTGCGGCGGTTCCGTCTTTTTTGTGGTTTGTTTTATGATGAGATTTTTAACGCTTTTACAGCCTTTCATCTTTATTCATGCACAGGGAGTGGATGCTGTAAGTTTTGAAAATGAATGGCTTTGGTGAGTTTTTGCAGGGTGGGACGCCGGGAGAGGGGATGGGCACGCCCTGGCTGCGCCCCTGGGTTTTCCGCAGAATACTAAGAGCTTCTAAGCATTCTTCCAAAGCCGCCGCCAGGGCGTGCCCATCTCCTCTCCCGGCTGTTCTTCGTAAGTGTTACGAAACAAGCTCAATATGGTTTGTTTTGTTCGCTGTAGCACTGTCACGAACCAGACAATCCAAAAGTTCGATTTCTGCCCGGATGGAGCACTGGAACATGGAAAAAACAGCCGGAGCAAGGGGTGCGGGGCTGGCTTTCTGTGCCGTTGGAAAAATGTTAGGAGCCCTTCGCATCCTGCAAAAGAGACAGGGGCGCAGCCAAGCGGCACCTTTAGCTGCCAGCAGGCAGCGAACTAGGTGCCGCGACCGTCCACAGCCACAGCGTAACAGCAGGATGCTTAGGGCTCCTTACATTTTGGAAAAGAAACAGAAAGCCAGCCCCGCACCCCTTGCTCTGGCGTCCCACTTCCATCTCCCCCCCCCGCACATCCAAGCAAACAACTTAATCAATCCCCACAACACTATATTTTTCATACTGTTCCACAGCCATCCGCAGCGCTTCATCGGATGCTGTCACACCCTCTTCTACAAACACTTCCGCCCAGCCCTTATCCAGCCTGACATCCACATTGCATACGCCTTCCACGCCCTTTAACGATTTTTGAAGCTTTGCGGCACATTGTGCGCTTTCCATCCCATCGATTTTTACAACCTTGTAATCCAGCCGTTCGATTTTAAAGATCACGGGCCTTGTGCCGTCGTTGCAGCAGGCGATCATCATGCGCTCGTCCTTTGTCCAGCCGCGCATAATGCTGCCGCCCTGGAGTGCCGTATAAATGTAGCGGCTGATACAGTCCCACGCTTCTGCGCACTGCGAGCCGTCTCCGGCAAGCCAGAACGTATCCTCCCCGCCGTAGCGTTCAAAGATAAAGGTATCGCCTACCTGGTAGAAGGGGCAGGCGCCGGACTGCGGGTCGGCGAGGTATTTTTTCTGGTAGTCCGTAAAGCATTTTTTGTCTATCACAGTAACTTTGCATTTGTATTGCATAAATTATTCCTCCAGTTTGTATTTTTTATAAATATTCTACCATAAGTACACAAAATTAGCGATACTAATGTGTAAGGTTGATTTCAAATGCAAAAGAGGGTATAATGTACGCGTAGGCTCTTTGCAGCCAATTAAATCAAACAGGGGGAACATCTACCGTGTTCGGAAAAAAACAGGAATTGACAAAGGAATTAGAGGAAAAACTAAATATGGCACAGTTCCAACTGGAGCATGTACAAATGCAGATGAACAGTGTACAAAACTATACGCAGCAAATGCTGCCTCATTTTGAATCGCAGATTACGGCTCAGGGTGAAATGGACAAGGAGCTGACAAAAGTTGTAAACCAGGCATATGAGACGCTGGAGGAGACGGGCGAGAGCACGAAGGTGCTTGAGCAGTTAGCAATGGAGCTGACAAGTATGCGCGGGCAGATGGAAGATGAGGAGCAGGATAAGAGAAAGCTGCAAGAGGTAGCAGGCAGGCAGATTGACCAGATGGCTGCGATTGTAGAAGAAAATAAAAACAGTATGGAACCGGTGTCTGCTTTGCAGGAGACAAAGACAGCATTAAAAAACCATTCAGACGCAATGCAGCTAGAGGTCGGACATATGCTTGAGTATGCCAAGCAGATGACGGTGTCTTCGTTAAGCTGCGCGATTGAGGCGGGACGCATGGGTGACAGCGGCAAAGGATTTGTAGAAGCGTCAGAGGATGTGCGTATGCTTTCCAGTGCATATGAGCGCGCCGCGCAGGTGGTGGCACGCCAGTTGAATGATATGGAAAAGCGGCTGCGCCAGTTGGACGAGCAGGTGGCGGCATTGCTAAAGTCCAATAAGGATACAAATGCGTCGATCTCGCGTCTTTCCAAAAACATCACGCAGCAGGACGAGATCTGTACCAGGGCAGCGGAACGGCATTATTTGGAAAAAGCAGCCGCGATTTCGGAATATATTAAAAAACTCTCACAGAGCACACAGCAGATCGATACTTTGCAGCATCAGACGCTGTCGGATATTGAAAATATCGGGACAAGCTTTATGAATGAGCAGGAAGCGCGCAAGGGGCTGGAGACGATTGTTGACCAGTTAATTGGAAATATGCGGTGAGGTGCTTGGAAAGGAAGGGTGCGAAGCCTGATGGACAAAGAAAACGAACAGAACGAAGAAGCAAAGATGCATGAAAATTCGGATAAAATCAGGAAGGAATCGTTTCAGTTTTTGTCAAAGGACGCAAAGACGAAGGTACATGCGGTAAAATGGTTTCCGTCAAATGGCAGGGTGCGGGCAGTGTTGCAGCTTACGCATGGGATGGTGGAGTATATTGAGCGGTACGAAGAGATTGCCGTATATTTTGCCAGCCGGGGATTTTTGGTTGTCGGACACGATCACCTCGGACATGGAGCATCGGTGACGGCACAGTCCGAATGGGGATATTTTACAGAAAAAAAGCCGTCGGAAACAGTCGTTGCAGATATTTACCAGGTGACCCGGATCGTGCGCGGGCAATATCCAGACTGCCCGTTATTTATTCTTGGCCACAGCATGGGTTCCTTTTTGCTGCGCAGGTATCTGACGCTGCACAGTGAGGATGTAGCCGGCGCGGTGATCTGCGGAACCGGAAGCCACACGGATATCGAGACGGTCTTTGGGATGGCTGTCTGCCGCCTGATACAACTGTTCCGCGGCGGACATTACCGGAGCATGTTTATTACGAAGGCTGCGTTTGGCAAGCCGTACGCGAAGTTTAATTTGGACGGTACGGATTTTGCAAAAAGCTGGCTTTCGAAAAATGAAGACAGTGTGCGGGCATATTGCAGCGATCCGCGCTGCACGTTTTTGTTTACGGTAAATGCGTATTATGGACTGTTTTCCACGATTCGCTATGTGAATCAGATGAAGCATATCCGTAAGATCCGAAAAAATCTGCCGGTATTTTTTATTGCCGGGCAGGACGATCCGGTCGGCAACTTTGGCGAAGGTGTCAGAAAAGCGTATGCACAGTACCGGCAGGCAGGCATCCGCGACGTCAGGATGAAGCTGTATCCGAATGACAGGCATGAAATTTTGCAGGAAACCGACAGGGAACAGGTATTTGCGGATATCTACCAGTGGTGTAAAAAACGGATGTAGAAAACCGCGCAGCGAATCTGGATTGGCAGAAAGGAAATAAGGTTGGATGGAGAAAAGATGAAGAAAAGATGGAAAAAATATGTGGTTTTGCTGCTTGCAGGCGTAGTCGGCATGTCAGCAGGCAGTACCCAGACTGTGTTTCCGTCTGCAGCGGAAAACAGTTTTGAAGGGGATGGACAGCCAGAGACAGGCAGCGGCACAGATGGACAGCCAGAAGCAGATGAAAATGCAGACGGGGAGCGCCCGCAGGTGGAGGCGGATATCAACGAGGTGCAAAAGCCAAAGGTGGAGGCGCAGATTACTCCGGTAGATGAAGATGACGACAATGTGGTCATTACCGAGCAGGATAAGCCGTATTTAGCGCTTGGCGCCAATCTGAGCGAGGCGCAGAGGAATACGGTGCTTGGCTTGATGGGCATTGATCCGGCGAGCCTGAATGATTATCAGGTGACTACGGTAACGAACGAGGAGGAGCACCAGTATCTGGATGCGTATCTGGATCGTTCGATTATAGGCACGCGGGCACTGTCGTCGGTGGTTATTGTCAAGCGGGAAAAAGGAGAGGGCATTCATATATCGACGAAAAATATTTCTTACTGTACGGTAGGGATGTATAAAAATGCCCTGGCGACGGCAGGGCTGGAAGACGCGGACGTCATTATCGCCGGCCCGTTTCCGCTATCCGGGACAGCCGCTTTAATCGGAGCGATGAAGGCTTATGCGGATATGGAAGAGGAAACGATCGATACGGACAGCCTGGACGCGGCGATGAACGAGATTGTCGTTACGGGAGAACTGAACGAGAGCCTTGGCGAAGATGTGCAGACAGAAGAGTTTATGGCGTATGTCAAGCAAAAAGTCGTGGAAGGCGGGCTGAAAAGCAAAGACCGGATTCAGGAAGTGATTGCTGAGGCATGTGATAAATTTGAAATCGTATTAAATGACAGCGAAAAGTCGCAGGTTGCGTCTCTGATGGAAAAGATCGGGTCTTTGGATATCAACGTTGACAGCCTTTTGGAACAGGCAGGCTCCATTTATGATTCCTTAAAGGAAATGGAAAAAAGCAGCGGGTTTTTAAGCAGGATTGCGGCATTTTTTAAAGACCTGTTCAATGCGGTCATTCAATTTTTTAAAGAACTGTTTTAAGAAAGACCAGATTCAGGTTAAGCCTGTGCATAGGATGTAGGATGCACAGGCTTATTTTAAAAAATGGCTGCGCGGCAGTGTTGGAAACAGGATGTGCGCCGCGCAGACAGCCAGATGTATAAGCGCGCATATGCCGCTGATAAAATAGGCGCCAAGCAGCAGGAGCGAAAGCAGCTTATGAAAGCCAGGCTCGCTCAGCAGGTAGTCGGGGACCTGGCTGCGGATGCCTGTAGTAGTCCAGTTCAAATCCTCGGCAAGCTGTTTGGTCAGTGCGTCGTATTGGTCAAAATGCCGGATCAGGCGTACGCGCACCTGCAATTTTGGGATATCCGGCTTTCCGTTTTCGCACGTATCCGGTGCTAACAGCACAAAAAGATATTCGCCGTCTGCAAGGGTATAGTAGTAATACCCATTTGTATAGCCGAATACCGTCTGGGTGTATCCGGTAAAATGCAGCCCGGTCAGCGTCGTTGTAATATGGCTGAATTTCCCGGAGCTGAGTTCCCGAAAATGCACCGGGGAAGACAGCGCGTGCGGAAACAGCAGTTCCGGCAGCGGGGTTATCATCCACAGCGCGGCAAGAAACAGCAGGTACAAGGCGGGCGCAAACAGCCGTTTTTTATATAATTGTCTGACAGTATTTGTTTCCAATGGTATCCTCCAATAGAGCGTTGATACTTTATAGTATAAAAGCGGATCGGGGAATAATCAAGCAAAGAATGAAAAACATGATTGACGGACAGGCAGATTTTGGTAAAATTGAATCAAATATACTTTTTTGCCGGATATCGGAAGAGAATGTGCAGCGGGAATGGAAAATACAGCAGAAATCAGAAGACAGGAGTATAGAAAATGGACGCGTATACAGGATTTGCAGAAGTTTATGATCTGTTTATGGAGGATGTGCCGTATGAAACGTGGCGGGATTTTATAACAGGCGTTTTGCGGCGGGAAGGGATCGCGGACGGGCTGGTCTGCGAGCTGGGCTGCGGCACAGGCAAGATGACGAGGATGCTTGCGGCGTGCGGCTACGATATGATTGGGATCGATGCATCGCAGGAGATGCTCAGCGTTGCAAGGGAAAAAGAGAGCGAAGGAATTTTGTACCTGGAGCAGGATATGCGTGAATTTGAATTGTACGGGACGGTGCGTGCGGTCGTCAGCATTTGTGACTCTATGAACTATCTGTTAAAGGAACAGGATCTGCTGCAAGTGTTTTCTCTTGTCAATAATTATCTTGACCCAGGCGGGATCTTTTTATTTGACCTGAATACAGAATATAAATTCCGGGAGCTGATGGGGACGCAGGCGTTTTGCGAGCACCGGGAGCAGGGGACGTTAGTCTGGGAAAACTATTATGACGAGGACGAAAAGGTAAATGAATATGCGCTGACGATCTTTCTGCGCCAAAGCCAGAGGCTGTACCGCAAATATGAAGAGGTGCATTACGAGCGCAGCTATGAGCTTTGCGGGGTAATCCGGCTTTTGGAACAGGCGGGCATGAGGTTTGTAAGTGCCTGTGATGCCCTAGATTACGGTGAAGTGCGGGCGGACAGCGAGCGTATTTATATTTTGGCAAAAGAGTGCCGCAAGTAAAAATTATAGATCAGGAAAGGAAACAGGAAAACGATGGAAGACTATATAGTAAGGGCATCCGCGGCAGACGGAGCTGTCCGCGCGTTTGCGGTAACGTCCAGGGAGCTGACAGAGCGTGCGAAAAACTGTCACCAGACAAGCCCGGTTATTTCGGCGGCTCTGGGCAGGCTGCTTGCCGCGGGCGCTATGATGGGCGTGATGATGAAGGGAAAGGACGACCTGCTGACGTTGCAGATCATTGGGGACGGGCCGGCGAAGGGGCTTGTCGTAACGGCGGACAGCGCCGGGCATGTCAAAGGGTACGCGCATGTGCCGGATGTGGAGCTTCCTGCGAATGCGCTGGGCAAGCTGGACGTAGGCGGCGCCGTTGGCGGCGGTATGCTGCGTGTCGTGCGGGATCTGGGATTAAAAGAGCCTTATATCGGTACGACACAGCTTCAGACGGGAGAGATCGCGGAGGATCTGACTTATTATTTTGCAGTGTCGGAGCAGGTGCCGTCGTCGGTCGGGCTTGGCGTTTTGATCGATACGGACTGTTCGGTGCGCAGGGCGGGCGGATTTATCATTCAGCTTATGCCGCAGGCAGAGGAAGAGGTGATTGCCCATTTGGAGCAGAAGATCGCAAAGATCTCTCCGGTGACGGAGATGCTGGAACGTGGATGGACGCCGGAGCGGATGCTGGAGGAGCTGTTAGGCTCTCTGGAGCTTGTGGTCTTGGATAAAATACCAGCACAGTTTGCATGTAATTGTTCCAAGGAGCGCGTGCACAAGGCGCTGGCGAGCATCCCGAAAAAGGATCTGTGCAGCATGGCAGACGACGCAGAGCCGATCGAAGTAAAATGCCAGTTCTGCAATACGGCGTACCAGTTTACACCAGACGAACTGCGCGAAATGGCACGCCAGCAGGCGAACAGTGAAGTTTAAATCAAAAAGGAGCAGAATAATTTATGGAACATGGATATCTTAAGGTGGCTGCGGTATCTCCGAAGGTTCGGGTGGCAGATCCAAAATATAATGTACAGGTAATCATCCAGCAGGCAAAAGAAGCGGCTTTACAGGGAGCCGGCGTGATTGTATTTCCAGAGCTGTGTATCACAGGATATAGCTGCGGAGACTTGTTTTTGCAGCACCTGCTGCTGCAACAGGCAAAAGACGGGCTGTTTGTGATAGCGGAGCAGACGGCGGATGTGCAGGCGCTTATTTTTGTCGGGCTGCCGCTTACGTACCGGGGCAAATTGTATAATACGGCAGCGGCACTGCACAAAGGAAAGGTGCTTGGGATTGTGCCAAAGACGTTTTTGCCGAATTATGCGGAGTTTTACGAAGCGCGTCATTTTTCCAAAGGGATGAAACAGACAGTGCCCGTAACGCTGCGCGAAGGGGTAAGCGTGCCGATGGGTACAAACCAGATGTTTGCCTGCGAAAATATGCCAAATCTGCGCATTGCGGCAGAGATCTGCGAGGATTTGTGGTCGCCGAATCCGCCGAGCATCGGACATGCGCTTGCAGGCGCGAATCTGATTGTCAATCTGTCTGCTTCGGATGAAGTGACCGGCAAGGACAGATACCGCAGAGATCTGGTCAGCGGGCAGTCGGCAAGGCTAGTGTGCGGATATATTTACGCAAATGCTTCGGACGGGGAATCTACGCAGGATGTGGTGTATGCGGGGCACAGCCTGATCGCGGAAAACGGCGTCGTCCTTAAGGAATCCAAACGTTTTGCAAACGGGATGATCTGCTCGGAGATCGATGTGGACAAGCTGGAGGGAGAGCGGCGCAGGATGTCGACATTTGAAGTGGCGGAAGATACGGAAACGATGAAAGCGACGAATTATACGGTTACTTCCTTTATGTTGGATCGTTCGCGGACGGTACTGACCCGTTTTATAGACCCGTCTCCGTTTGTGCCAAAGGACAAGGCGGGCAGGGACAAGCGTTGTGAGGAAATACTGGCGATTCAGGCGATGGGCTTAAAAAAGCGCCTCGAGCATACCGGCTGCCAGTGCGCAGTCGTAGGCATTTCGGGCGGGCTGGATTCTACGCTTGCCCTGCTGGTGACAGCGCGGGCGTTTGACTTGTTAGGCATTGCGCGCGGGCAGATTGTTGCCGTAACGATGCCTGGATTTGGTACGACAGACCGTACGTATGAAAATGCCGTGCATTTGATCCAGAAGCTTGGCGCGGATTTAAGGGAGATCAGCATTTGCGATGCGGTTCATGTGCATTTCCAGGATATCCGCCAAGACCCGCACACACACGACGTGACGTATGAAAACAGCCAGGCGAGAGAACGCACGCAGATTTTGATGGACATTGCAAATATGTATGGCGGCATGGTTATCGGCACCGGGGATATGTCAGAACTGGCGCTTGGATGGGCGACTTACAACGGAGACCATATGTCGATGTACGGGGTCAACGCGTCAGTGCCGAAAACGCTGGTCAGGCATCTGGTACGCTATTTTGCGGATACGTGCGGCGATGAAGGACTGTCTGATGTGCTGCTCGATGTGCTGGATACGCCGGTCAGCCCGGAGCTGCTTCCGCCGAAGGACGGCAGGATTTCACAGAAAACAGAGGATATTGTAGGGCCTTATGAACTGCATGATTTCTTTTTATATTTTATTTTACGGTTTGGGTTTGCGCCTTCTAAAGTTTTCCGGCTTGCAGAAGCTGCCTTTGACGGGGCATATGAAAATGAAGTGATATTAAAATGGCTGAAAGTATTTTACCGGAGGTTTTTCTCCCAGCAGTTTAAGCGTTCCTGCCTGCCGGACGGCCCAAAGGTCGGGTCTGTTGCGGTATCGCCAAGAGGGGATCTGCGTATGCCAAGCGATGCAAGCGTACGGATCTGGATGGACGAGGTCGAAAAGCTGGAAGCGCGCATACTGGGCGGTATTCTTTAAAAAAACAGGCACAGTGCAGAATGAAAAATCTGCGCTGTGCCTGTTTTTTAAAGTCTGAGATCATGCAGCACCGGGCTTTTTTCTGGTTTGCCCACGCGCAGCAACAGCAGCACTTTTTTATAAGCCTGGCGGTATACGACATAATACATCACAGCCGCAAGCCCAAAGGCGGTCAATACATCAAAGACAGAATGCTGCTTTAAAAACATGGTTGACAAAATAATTGAAACACATAAAATCAGCGAAGCCAGACGGCATAATTTTTTGTTTTGAAAGCATTTGCTGTGCGTCAGGGCGATGTGTACGCCGAGGGAATTGTATACATGGATACTCGGAAACAGGTTGGTCGGCGTATCGGTGCGGTACAGCCAGCCTACAAGCTGCGTGCACACGTTTTCATGATCAAATTCCAGCGGGCGCAGGTAGTGCCCGTTTGGATAGACCGTCGATACAATCAAAAATACGGTCATTCCGGTAAACAAAAACGCACAGATTTTATAATAGTCTTCTTTTTGACAAAAGAAAAAGTAGACGACCCCAAATGCAATGTATGCAAACCAAAGCAGGTAGGGAATAATAAAATATTCACAAAACGGGATCTTAAGATCGACCGGCATTGTAATAATATGAAATTTTGTCGTTACAGTCTGTTCTAAGTAAGCGAACCATGCGATGTACAAAATGCCATAGGAAAGCACCCATGCATGGCGGTACTTGTAAATGATGTCCTTGAAAGTTGTTTTTTTGTTTTTCAATTCGCAGATCTGCATTTCTCACCCTTCTTTAAATTGTTAACCAAACATCCACACACTGCGGATTATAGCACAGGAGTTTTCGGTATACAAGTGGGTATTTTTAAATTAAGAGAGTTTTCATAAAGTTTATGGAAAAAATAAAAAATCATTCTCTGAAAACCGGTTCTTTTGTGCAGCTTTTAAAAGATACGGGAAACTGTTTTTTTGTTGTTTGTTTTCGGAATATTGTTGTAAATAGCAAAATGCAAATTGCATTGTTTGTGTAAATTGTATATAATAAGGATATCCAAAATAGAATAGAACAGCGGTCTGAATGAACGAAGAAAGAGAGGGCAAAGAAATGCAGGCAAAATTAGTTGAAAAATTTAAGGAGATTTTTGGAGCACAGGGAGATATCCGTGTCTATTTTGCGCCGGGGCGTGTGAACCTGATCGGGGAACATACGGATTATAACGGCGGCCACGTGTTTCCGTGTGCGTTGACGATCGGTACTTATGGCGTTGTAAGAAAAAGAGAGGACAAAACGCTGCGGTTTTATTCAATGAATTTTGAGCATTTAGGCGTGATCGAGTCTTCGGTAGAAGGCTTAAAGGTAGAAAAGAAGGCAGACTGGACGAATTATCCAAAGGGTGTGATGTGGGCGTTCGGCGAAAGAGGCATGAAAGTGGAACAAGGCATGGACTTGCTGCTGTTTGGCAACATTCCAAACGGCTCCGGGCTTTCCTCCTCGGCGTCGGTAGAAGTGCTGACAGGATATATTTTAAAAGATCTGTTTGGATTTGACGTATCCAATCAGGATCTGGCGCTGATCGGACAGTTTTCAGAAAACAATTTCAATGGGGTAAACTGCGGGATTATGGATCAGTTTGCCATTGCAATGGGCAAAAAAGACCATGCGATTTTCCTTGACACAGCTACTTTGCACTATGAATATGCGCCGATTAAGCTGGAAGGGGCAAAAATAGTCATTTCCTGCACAAATAAAAAGCGCGGGCTTGGAGATTCTAAGTACAATGAGCGCCGCAGCGAATGCGAGACAGCGCTTGCAGAGATCCAGGAGGTTGTCGGGATCAATGCGCTTGGAGACTTAAATGAAGAGCAGTATGCGCAGTACGAAAGCGCAGTAAAAGATGAAGACCGCAAAAAACGTGCGAAACATGCCGTCTTTGAAAACCAGAGGACGTTAAAGGCAGTGGAAGCGCTGAAAAAGAATGATGTAAAGCTGTTTGGCGAGTTAATGAACGCTTCGCATGTATCGCTGCGGGACGATTATGAGGTAACAGGCATTGAACTGGATACAATGGTGGAAGAAGCATGGAAGATAGATGGCGTGATCGGTTCCCGTATGACAGGCGCGGGATTTGGCGGATGTACGGTCAGCATTGTAAAAGATGAGGCTGTAGAGACGTTTATAGAAAAAGTAGGAAGCGCATACAAAGATAAAATCGGCTATGCGGGAGACTTTTATGTCGTAGAGATCGGCGACGGCCCGGCACGTCTTTCCTGAGAGAAGCTCATTTATCAACTGCACAAATAAAGAAAGGTGGAACATATGATTCAGGAAAATATATTGAAACTGACAGATTATGGTTTGGCAACAGGGCTGATTGCGCCGGAGGATCAACAGTATACGATCAACCGCCTGCTGGAGCTGTTTGGGCTGGATGAGCTGGAAGATACAGTCGTAGATGCGTATAAAAAACAGCCGGCACTGACACAGGAGGGCGCAGAGGAGGCTCTTGAGGAGATCCTGCGCCAGATGCTTGACTATGCGTATGATCAGGGTATCCTGGAAGAAGACGGCATCGTTTACCGCGACCTGTTTGATACAAAGATTATGAGTATGCTCGTGCCAAGGCCAAGCGAGGTGATCCGCCGCTTCCGTGAACTGTATCAGGAAGACCCGCGCAAGGCAACGGACTATTTTTACAAATTAAGCCGCGATACCGATTATATCCGCAGATACCGGATTAAAAAAGATTTAAAATGGACGACGGATACGGAGTTCGGCGAGCTGGACATTACGATCAACTTATCCAAACCGGAAAAAGACCCGAAAGCGATTGCAGCGGCAAAGCTTGCAAAGCAGAGCGGCTATCCGAAATGCCTGTTATGCAGGGAAAACGAAGGCTATGCGGGCCGCGTCAACCATCCGGCAAGGCAGAATCACCGGATCATTCCGATTACGATCAACAACAGCGACTGGTATTTCCAGTATTCTCCATATGTATATTACAATGAGCACTGCATCGTATTTAATTCGCTGCATACGCCGATGAAGATCGAACGCGCGGCATTTGGCAAGCTGCTTGATTTTGTAGAGCAGTTTCCGCACTATTTCGTAGGTTCCAACGCAGACCTGCCGATCGTAGGCGGCTCGATTTTAAGCCACGACCATTTCCAGGGCGGGCACTATGAGTTTGCAATGGCAAAGGCGCCGATTGAAAAAGAGATCTGCTTTGACGGTTTTTCAGACGTATCCGCAGGCATTGTCAAATGGCCGATGTCCGTCATCCGCATCTGTGCAGATCACAAGGAACGCCTTGTGGAATTAGCCGATAAAATCCTGCAAAAATGGCGCGGATATACCGATGAAGACGCATTTATTTTTGCAGAAACAGACGCAGAGCCGCACAATACCATTACGCCGATTGCCAGAAAGCGCGATGGAAAATACGAATTGGATCTCGTGCTGCGCAACAATATCACGACCGAAGAGCACCCGCTAGGCGTATACCATCCGCACGCAAACCTGCACCATATTAAAAAAGAAAATATCGGCCTGATCGAAGTCATGGGCCTTGCGGTGCTTCCTGCAAGATTAAAGGACGAGATGGCACAGCTAAAAGAAGCGATGCTAAAAGGCGCAGATCTAAGAGCAGATGAAATACTGGAAAAACACGCAGACTGGGCAGAGCAGTTTCAGGCAAAATATGAAAAGATCGACGAATCGAATATTGACGAGATTCTTCATACAGAGATCGGGCTTGTCTTCCAGCAGGTATTGGAAGATGCCGGCGTGTATAAGTGTACGCAGCAGGGCAGGAACGCTTTTGTAAAATTTGTGGATGCGGTGAATGCCTAATAGAATGATGAAGCCATCCTGATGCTTTGGGTAGCATTGGGGTGGCTTTTTTTGTGTAAAATTTTTATATAAAGGGACGCCGGAAGAAAGGATGTGCCTCCCCTGGCGGCGTCCGTTCCAGAATGCTAAGAATCCCTAAGTATCCTGCTGGTACGCTGGTGGCTGTGGACGGTCGCGGCACCTAGTTCGCTGCCTGCTGACAGCTAAAGGTGCCGCTTGGCTGCGCCCCTGGTCTAAGCATTCTTCCAAAGCCGCCGCCAGGGGAGGCACATCCTCTCTCACGGCTGCTTTTCGTAAATGTTACAAAAACAAGTTCAGTAGGGTTTGTTTTGTCTACCATGAACAAAATCAACCATATGATAGAACAGATTCTAGTACAGCCAACAAACCATATCGGGCTCGTTTGGCAGCACTTGCGAAGAACAGCCGGGAGAGAGGATGCGTACACTCTGGTGGCGGCTTTGGAAGAATGGTTAGAATTGCTTGGTATTCTGCAAAACAACTAGGGGCGCAGCCAAGCGGCACCGATAGCTTTCGGCGGGCAGCCGGAAGCGGACAAGGTGGCGCGACCGGACACAGCCACAACGTAGTAGCAGGATACCTAGCAATTCTTAACATTCTGGAACTGCCGCCGCCAGAGTGTACGCATCCTCTCTCTTGGCGTCCCTTCTTGTAAAAGTTTACCAAAGTAACTCAAACTTGTTCGCTCTAGGGTGTGTTGACCTCATTCGATTCGGAATGGGGGTGATGCTTATGAAAAAGAGAAAACATAGAAATCATATTTCTCTTATGGAATTGCTTACATTTGGCATTTTTCTTTTAGCATTGCTTACATTCGTTTTTACGTTTTGTAAGTAACATTACATAGCAAAAGCCACCCTGAACTTTGAGCGATGTCTTGGTGGCTTTGCTGTCATTAATTGGTCAACCCCCATGTATCCTTGGGATACTACGGGCGGTTGCTCATTTTGTGTATCTATAATATAGCATATTTGAAATGTATTTGCAAGTTCTTTTTCATCCGGCAGTGTTGGCACCATAGAGTTTCCATTTTGCCGGATTTTCTGATTTTTTTATTTGTATTGTCTTTTTCCTGTCTTTTTCCTATTCCTCGTTGTTATACCTATCAGATCGGTCATTTACAAGAGTGCTCTTGCTATTTATTGGAAAAGGAGCAAAACATTGGTGAATTTAAAATTAGAACGAATCCGCAAATCGTACGGAAGAAAAAAGGTGCTGCAAGGGATTGACATGGAGCTTTCGCAGGGGATTTATGGATTTTTAGGGGCGAATGGGGTAGGTAAGACGACGCTGTTTAAGATTATCAGCGGTTATACGAGGGATTATCAGGGAAGCGTATCGTATCCGAAGTGCAAAAAGGGGGAAGTGCTGCTTGGGGTGCTGCCGCAGAATTTTATCGGCTATCCGACGATGACGGTGCGGGAATTTTTGACGTATATGGCAAATATGAAAACAGAGGCGTCCAAACAGGATGTGCGGATGGAAATCGAGGAAAAAATGGAGCTGTTTGCGGTTGAGGAGCTGCATAGAAAGAAGTTAAAGGCGCTCTCCGGCGGGCAGCTTCGCCGTGTGGGGCTGGCGCAGGCTTTTTTGTTCAGCCCGAAGCTGGTGCTGCTTGATGAGCCGACGGCTGGGCTTGATCCGGCGGAACGTATTCGTTTTAAAAATTTTATTTCGGATGCCGCAAAGGAGCAGACGATTTTGCTGTCGACGCATATTGTGTCGGATTTGGAGTTTATTTGCAGGGAAATCTTTGTGATGAAAGACGGCATTGTGGCGGAGCAGGGGACGCAAGAAGCGCTGCTTCGCCGCCAGGAAGGGAAGGTGTGGGAATGCGCGTTTGAAAATGAGCGGCAGATGCACGAAGCGCTCGCTGGCGCGGCGGTTTCCATGACGTACAGTGACCAGGGGATGGTCAAGGCACGGGTTGTCGGGGCGCGGCCGGTGCCGGATGCGTACCAGATCCAGCCGGCACTGAACGATGTGTATCTGAGCATTTTTCGTTTTCAGCAGGAGGGGCAGAATGAAGTATGAAATGATGAAGCTGGTGCGGCAGATGCATGTAAAGGGAGCGCTGCTGCTTGTGCTTGTGCTGTGCGCAGCGTGGGGAATTGTGAGCGTGGGCGCGTACCGTTCGCGGGCAGAGACGGGCGGTACTGCGTATTTAAAAGGGAAAGCGGCGTTTGAAAATGAGCGCAAAAAATATGCGCAGGTGCGCGGCGATATTACAGAAGAAAAATTAAATGAGGTGCTTTGGGATATCCAGTCTTGTAAAGATGAATCGGCGGCATATTTAAAGGCAGTCGAACAATATCCGGGGCTCGGAAGCCTGCTGGATCAGGCGTATGCGGCGCAGGACGGGCATTTTACGCTGTTTGCGCTGGAAAGCGCGGATGATTTTTATGCGCGCAGAAAACCGCAGATTAAGCTGAGGATCAAAACAGGCGGGCTGCATTTTTCTAAGCGTGAGCTGCAACAAATTTTTGCCTGGGATGAAAAAATACAGACGCCGTTTCAAAATGAAATGGCAGATCCGTGGAGAAATTTTTACACGTCGTTTCAGTTTGCGGTGCTTGTCAATCTGCTGACGGCAATGATCTATGGAGCGAGCCTGTTTTCCTATGAAAAATCGGTACGTATGCATATCATTGCAGGGACAATGGGGCGCCGGACAGTCGGCAGGATGATGGCGCAAAAGGTGAAGGCGCTTGCGGTACTGACCGGTGTACAGTATTTGGCATCTATGGCAGTGCTTTGCGGCATTTATTTTGGAAGCTGCGCGCCGATTGCGTGGAACAGCCAGGTACAGACGCTGTATTTTACTTCGATTTTACCGCTTTGTTACCGGGATGTGTTTGTGCTTGGCTTGGTTTCCGGTATGGCTGCCGTGTGGGCAGCGGCATTTTTCGCAGCATTTTTGGATGCGTGGCTGCAAAAACCGGTGCCTGCGCTGGCGATTGGCGCGGCGGTGATGTTTGTTCCGCTTGTGCTGCGCAATTTTACGATGCTGCCAAACAGTGTGATGAAGCTCGTGCAGGTGTTTCCGGTTCATACGGCGCTGCTTAAGGAGACGGTCAACTCGCTGTATCTGTATCCGTTTCCGGGAAACGGCTTACCGGGCATCTATGTGCTTCCTGTCGTCTGTGCACTGCTTGCGGCAGGGCTTGTATGGATCGCTGTGCGGCTGGCGCAGACGGGCATATGGAAAGAAGGAGATAGGACAGGCAGGCGCAGGAGGGAAATGGTATGATACGGGAGTTTCAAAAAATCTACAGCAGGCGGACGTCGGCCGGGCTTCTTTTTGCGGCGGTATTTTTCAGTGTGCTGCTGAGTGCGTTTTTTATTCATGATTATACATATGAGGTCACAGAAGAAGACGGGACGGTTTATGTACAGGGACGAAAAGGGGTATGGGCGGAGCGCAGGGCGATGGAAAAAATCCCCACGGAGCTTTGCGAAGAAAACCTGAACGCATCTTTATACGATTACCGCAGGCTTGTGAAGTCTGAAAAAACGGACAAGGCGAACCGTGCGTTTGACAAAAAATATCCTGGCTGGCGGATTCTGTTTGAGTATGCTTATATCCCAGAGCATAAAGTCGATGATACGCTGCTGCAAAAACTGCAACATGCAGATGATTTTTACAAAAATATCCCGGTACAGCTCTATGAAAATATGAAAGGATATGACGGGCAGCGCTACAGCAGGGCGGAAAAAAACCGTGCCTGCCAGATGCTGGCAAAGGTGAAAAAGCCTTACCAGTTTGAATTTCTGGGACAGTGGACGATATTGCTAAAGGTTTCGTATCTGTGTTTTTATCTGTTTTTGCTGTACGCGGTATTTTTGGCTGGGCAGGTCTTTTCCTGTGAAAATGAATGTGGGATGGATTTGATTTTACTGCCGTGTGGAAAGAAAACGATGTACCGGATTGCATACCAAAAGATTGCCGGGACAGCGCTTTACCTGTCCATCGTATTGTTTGCGTGTACGGCCGTGCAGGCGGCTGTGATCTTTGCGTGCTGTGGGATAAGCGGCGCAGGCAGCTCGATCCAGATGATGTGGCAGTTTTTCTTTTGCCTGTATCCGATGGAGGTGTGGCAGTTTTTTCTATATAGTTATGCTGCGGCATGGGCAGGGATCTTGTGTATCGCCGCGGTCAGCGCGTTTTTTAATGCGTGGACGAAAAACAAGTTTTTTTCGATTATGTTGGCGGTACTGTTTCTTTCTGTACCGTTTGCGGCAGACAGCCTGCCAGCCGCAAGAGAAAGCGCGGTATGGCAGCGCCTGATGCTGCTGCACCCGATGACGGCAGTAAATCCGCTGTCCTATGGGCGCTCGCTGCGCACGTTTTCTGTCGGCGGCGTTGTACTGCGCAGCGGGGATATGGTGCTGCTTTTGTGTATTTTTCTGTTTGCGGCAGCGTTTTTTCTCGCGCCGCGGGTATACTGGAAGCGAATGCGGTGACGGCGGGCGGTATGTTAAAAAAGTGCTTTCATAAAATAAAGTGTGTTTACATTCTGATAAAAATGTAGTAATCTATGTAAGATTACTACATTTTTATATTAGAAAAGAGGACAACAGGAAAAATGAAACAATGGGAAGCAAATATACGAAAGGTGGTTCCATATGTGCCGGGGGAACAGCCAAGCGAGCAGCGCATGATAAAGCTGAATACAAATGAAAATCCATACCCGCCTGCGCCTGGTGTAATGGAGAGCCTCTATGCTTTTGACGCGGACAAGCTGCGCCTGTATCCAGATCCGCAGGCGGCAATGCTTGTGGATGCGCTGGCAAAACGATACCGGTTAAAGCCGGGGCAGGTGTTTGTCGGAGTCGGCTCGGATGATGTGCTGGCAATGGCGTTTTTGACATTTTTTAATTCCGAAAAGCCAGTATTGTTTCCAGATATTACGTATTCTTTTTATGATGTATGGGCAGACCTGCTGCGCATTCCTTATCAGAACATACCGCTCGACCATAATTTTCGCATATGCAGCGCGGATTATGGCATACCAAACGGCGGCATCGTATTTCCAAACCCAAATGCGCCGACCGGAGAGCTGGAAAGCCTTTCTGCAATCGAACATATTTTGCAGCAAAACGAAGATGTGATTGTAATCGTAGACGAAGCGTATATTGATTTTGGCGGGAAATCGGCGCTGGCACTGCTGGATCAGTATGAAAACCTGCTCGTAGTGCAGACGTTTTCAAAGTCAAGGGCACTTGCCGGGATGCGCATAGGATATGCGTTTGGCAGCGAAACGCTGATCCGGTATCTAAACGACGTAAAGTTTTCGTTTAATTCTTATACGATGAACCAGGTAACGCTTGCCGCGGGTGTGGCTGCACTAAAGGATGAGACATATTTCCGTAAAACGATTCATAAAATCATAGCAACAAGGGAGCGGATGAAAGAAGAGTTTCGAAAGCTGGGCTTTGTGTTCGGCGACAGCCAGAGCAACTTTTTATTTGTCACACATCCGAAAGTGCCTGCAAAGGAACTGTTTGAAGCGCTTAAGCAAGAGCATATTTACGTGCGTTATTTTGCAAAGCCGCGGATTGACAATTACCTGCGGATTACGATCGGGACGGATGAGCAGATGGACGTCCTGCTGGATTTTCTGCGCGCATATTTAAAAAAGTAAGAAGAAAAAGAGAAAGAGGGAGCATATGTATATCATACAATTTATCAGAGGGTTTTGCATGGCGCTTGCGGACAGCGTGCCGGGAGTATCCGGCGGGACGATTGCGTTTTTGCTTGGATTTTATGACCAGTTTATCGGGTCGATCGACGACTTGCTGCGCGGCAGCTTGGAAAAGAAAAAGAAAGCGCTGTTTTTCTTATTTAAGCTTGGCATCGGATGGGCGTGCGGGATGGTATTGGCTATCCTCGTACTGACGAGCGTATTTGAATCAAATATTTATGCGATCAGCTCCATGTTTATCGGATTTATTATATTGGCGATCCCGATTGTCGTAAAAGAAGAAAAAGAAGCGCTTGCGTCAAAGCCTGGCGCTGTATTGTTTGCGACTGTGGGCGCCGCGCTTGTATGCGCGATTACCTATTTTAATCCGGTATCCGGTGGGAGCAGCATGAGCCTGGAGCACCTGGATTTAAAGCTGGGTATCTATGTGTTTTTCGCAGGGGCAATCGCGATCTCCGCAATGGTGCTGCCTGGCATTTCCGGTTCTACGCTGCTGTTGATTATGGGGCTGTATCTGCCGGTGATTACGGCAATCAAGGATATCCTGCACTTTGACCTGACAGCATTTCCAACAGTATTTCTGTTTGGCTGCGGCATACTGGTCGGCGTATTTAGTGTCGTAAAGCTGATCCGAAAGGCATTGGAGCGGTTTCGCGCGCAGACGATCTATCTGATTATCGGGCTGATGCTCGGATCGATCTATGCGGTGATGAAAGGACCGGAAACGCTGGATACCCCACAGGCGGCAATGTCTGCGGGGACGTTTAATGTGGTGTTTTTTTTGATTGGCGGGGCTGTGATTTTAGGGCTGCAAAAGATGAAGGATGTGCGGGAAGCGTAGAGGGATTTTTTGTGGATGCGGGACGCCAGCGAACAAACCAAACCATATTGAGCTTGTTTAGTAGCATTTACAAAGAGCAGCCGGGAGAGAGGATGTGCCTCCCCTGGCGGCGGCTTTGGAAGAATGGTTAGAATCCCTTAGTATTCTGCAAAACAACCAGGGGCGCAGCCAAGCGGCACCTTTAGCTGCCAGCAGGCAGCGAACTAGGTGCCGCGACCGTGCGTAGCCACAGCGTTACAGCAGAATACTTAGGGATTCTTACCATTCTGGAACGGACGCCGCCAGGGGAGGCACATCCTCTCTCTCGGCGTCCCTTTATGAAAAATAAACACCTTCCCTCTATCCCCCCCCAATACCCATACATACCATACAATACATACCAGAAAAAGTGCAAATTATGCCAAATCACTTTCCAAAATCTCTCATTCTGTTAAACTCAAAATGACTCTTATATTAATCAAAGGGGAATCAGATAAAGGAGGGTAATTATGCATTATGGAAAGCGTGTGAAAAAATCATGCGTAAAAAGAATCCTTGCAGCTTCACTGGCGGTATTGATGGCGTGTCCGGCGCTGCCGGCTATCCGCCCGGAAGCGGCAAAGGCAAAAGCGCCTTATGTCAGTCTGCGGACGTCGTTTAAAACACTGAAAGTTGGACAGACAAATAAAATGACGCTGAAAAACAATACGATCGGATGGAAAGTGACAAAGGTAGCGACAAGCGACCGCACGATTGCGATGGTGTACGGTAAGACCGAATCGGGATTTAAGATCAAAGGCAAATCCGTTGGAAGGGCAACTGTACAGGCAAAACTGAAAACAAATGCCAGAAAAAAGACGAATAAGAACGCTGTCAAAACAGTGCGGTGCAGGGTCAATGTCGTACAGCCGCAGGAGAACGGGGAAGCACAAATGACAGAGGTGGAAGTGTCCAGCCAGACAGAGCTTTTGAAAGCGCTGACAGGTACAGGCAGGGCGGATTTAAAAAAGCTGACGATCCGTACAAAGGATGCGGCAAAGTTTGAGATCCCTGCGGGAACTTATTCTGGTGTGGAGCTGATTGTGGATGCGCCGGCAAGTGATATTGAAAATAATGGTGTTTTTGCATCCATCACAATCCAGGCAATCAAGTCGGATACATGGGTAGAAAAAGCAATCGGAAATGTTATGAATGTACTTGCCAGCGCAGCGCGTATTGTAGTCAATCAAGGTGCGCGTTTAGGAAAGCTTGCACTTTCTGGCAAAGACGCAAAAATCAAGCTGGAAGTCAACGGCAAGGTCGACGAAGTATCGGTCAGTGCCAAGATGGAGCTGTCGATCACAGGAAAGCCAGAAGCGCCGATCAATACGACGATTGAAGCATCCGCAGCCGGAACGGTGCTCGTTTCCGAAGCGCCTGTCAATATTACCGCACATGCGTCGGTAGATATTACGCTTAATAAAGGCGCAGAAAACAGTACGGTAGATATTCGCTCCAAAGACGCGCAGGTAAAAGTGAATAACTTTACAAACAGCACGATTACGGTGAAAAAGGCAGACGGAACCATTGAAAAAAAAGCGATCCAGGTGAATACGTCTTCTGGTTCGTATTACAAGCCGTCTGTAAGTACGCCGAGCATTACCACAGGCCCGGCAGTTACACCGACAGGCCCGTCGATTGATGTGACAGATCCGCCAATTACAGACGGTGATTGGGGTGGTATTGGCGGCGGCACGGAGGGCTACATGTATCCTGGTTTTTATAGCTGCCAGGGTGTTTTCCGCCCAGAGGTTCAGATTACAGTTACGCGCAGCGCGATTGAAGGAACCAACACGGTTACAACCATGTCAGCGGTGCTGGTTTGTAACGTGGATCCAAAAAAATCCGATATCGGGCCTTATCCGGGCTATGCACAGTGCGGGTTCCCAGGATCGGAAGGTTATCAGGTAATCTCACAGGCAGCGGTAGTAAGAGTTGATATACCAGAGATGGTGTTCGAAGAGATCGAAGGAGCTTATTCACATACGATTAATGCTTATCTGGAATATATTTATACCGATACAGAACCCAACCGAAGATTTAATTATCCGATTCAGTTTGTGATCTATGATACACAGGCATTACAGGACTTTATGAGCAACGAGGGTAACTGGGTAGGCGATAATATGTATATCAAAGTACCTTTGAAGGTTTATCGCGAAAGTGCAAACGGAGAGACCCTGGCTTCTTATGAATATGAACCGTCTTGTATCCAAACCGGCCCGTTCAAGGAGGAGATTTAGAAGTACAGGATACGTTGCTGCTTTTTGGAAAAATTGGTATGGCTGATTAATTAAATATTGGCTATTTTAATCAAGACAGATTTGTCATAAAGTAAGTTCAGAATCTATGTAGATCAATGCATAAAAAGAAAAGAGGTCTTGATGATGAATACCAATCTGAAAAAAATGATCACGGCGGCTCTGTTTACAGCGCTTGCCTGTGTCGCAACAATGTCGATCCGCATTCCTACGCCTGGCACAAACGGTTACATCCATCCAGGCGATGCGATTGTAATTCTCTCTGGTGTGATGCTCGGCCCGGCATGGGGGCTGCTTGCCGCAGGCATCGGTTCTGCAATGGCTGACCTGATCGGCGGATATGTTCTCTATGTACCGATTACCTTTGTGATTAAGGGGGCAGTAGCATTTGCAGCAGGCGCTCTTTATAAAAAGCTCGGCAGGACACCAAAAAGCTGTTATGTGGCGGTGATTCTTGGAGGAATTGCGGATATCGTGCTTGTAGCAGGCGGATATTTTCTCTGTGAGTATGCTTTATACGGCATAGCCGCGGCCGCAAGCATTCCTGCGAATGTGATCCAGGGTGCCAGCGGGCTTGCGATCAGCATTGTGCTGTATCCGGTATTGTTAAAAGTGCCGGATCTAAGAAAAGCAGTGCAGCCGATTGCAGATCAAGGCTGTCAAAAATACGGGCAAAAATGAATGCTCCTGTTGGTAGATTATTTCCTCTGGTTCATCTATACTTTTTCTTGAACAAAACGAAGGAGGAAATGATTATGAGTTTGGGAGATTTGGAAAAGAAATTTTAAAAAGACATTTTAGCGGGGATCTGGAAAAACAGGAAAATCGACGCAGCAGGCAGTTAAGCAACAAAAAACTCTGGAACGGTGAGCTTCCAGAGTTTTTTGTTGTTTAACTGCCTGTGTTATCTATGGGCGGCAGACCGAACATGCGTCATATCCTAAGGACTGCGCAGTCGATAAGTCGATTGCATGTTTGGACCGGCTTAAATACCTGCATCCGCCACGGTGGTATTTACTGCCTGTATCCGTGACATATACGGTAAGCTCCTTGGTGTTGGAAGCACTTGATGTGCTGTTTGCAGACACTGTTTCCCTGACACCTTTGATATTCAGTGATTTCAGCAGTGATGCATTTACAGTGCCTGTCACTTTCAAGTCATGATCCTTTTGGTATTCCCGGATCGCATCAGAAGTTTTGCTTCCCCGGATACCGTCAGGCGTGCCGCAGTCGTAGCCTTTGCGGTTTAGCTTTGTCTGTACTTTCTTGACGGTAGCTTTGTTGTAACTCGTACCTGCATGGGCGGTCACTGTCTGCTGTGCTGTATCCGGTACCAGAAGCGGCACGTATGGAACGAAGGAGCCAGACAGCATCACGATGAGAAACAGCCGCACAAATAACAGTCTGAACTTTTGCATGGGTAGTATGTCTCCTTTCTGTAGTTTATAACTATTGTAGCACAGTCAGATAGAGATTGAAATATATAAAATTAAAAAAGGGATGTAAAAACATCCCCGTTTCCTAAACGAATTTTTATTGCGCTTTATCTGCAAACTCCGTCGCAACCAGTGCTTCATATGGCGGGCGTTTTGTAATTACGTCTGCATCCTCCAAAATATCTAACAGCAAATCAAAGCTTTCCTGTGTAAATACGAGGTCATTTTTCCATGTGTCCTGTGCGTGGTAGCGCTCTACGATGGCGGTAAGCGTTGTAGGGTCTGTTTCGGAAAACTGTGGTTTTATTGTTTTTGCGATCTCGGAGCTGGAATGCGAAGAGACATAGTCCATGCCTTTTTGCAGTGCGTTTGTAAAGGACTGGATCAGGTCTTTGTGCTCTTCCAGATAGCTTTGCTTTACGCTGAAAGCGGTATATGGCACATAGCCGGATTCTACGCCGACAGAGCTTACAACAAAGCCTGCGCCTTCCTGCTCTAGGGCAGTGGCGGAAGGCTCAAATTCAACGGTATAAGCACCTTTTCCGCCGGAAAAAGCGGCAGCGGTGGAGCCGAAATCGATGCCCTGGTCGATCTTTACCTCGGATGGCTGGATGCCGTTTTTCTTTAATACGTACTCAAAGACCATTTCAGGCATACCCCCAGCCCTGCCACCGAGCACTTCTTTTCCTTTTAAATCTGATAGTTTAAAATCATCGGTTTTCTCACGCGCCACAATAAAGTTTCCGGCACGCTGCGTTAGCTGGGCAAAATTAACGACAGCATCCTGGGCGCCTTCGTTATAAGTATACACAGTTGTCTCAGGCCCCATAAATCCGATCTGCGCTTCGCCGGACAGTACGGCAGCCATCACCTTATCTGCACCAAATCCGGTCACCAGCTCTAGGTCGATGCCTTCCTGTTCAAAATAGCCGTTTTCGATCGCCACATACATCGGTGCGTAAAAAATAGAGTGTGCGACTTCGTTTAAGGTAATGGTTTCTTTTGTTACTTTCTGAACATCAGAGTTTTTTAAAGTGTCTGTTTTTCCGCAGCCTGCAAGCATACAGACAGCCAGTACGGGAATGAGAAACAGTGCGAGGAACCGTCTTTTCAGATTCATAAAAGACCCCTGAATTTGGATTTGATAATAGTATACTGTAGAAATGGGAAAATGTGCGGGATCTGCAAATGAAATTTTGTGGCAGCTTTTTGCTTGCCGTGGCAGCGGCAGTGTGTGTGTGTGCTGCGGACAGGAACAAGTATGACTTTGAAAAAACGTTTTTTCAGGTCGTTGACCAGTATAGTACCAGAAGCTACACATTGGAAGAACAGCATAAGATATTTGCGCGGGAGCATTTTGTGGATGACCTGGCAAAGTTTCATGAAGAATTAAATAAACAGCAGGAAGGATTTCAGTTTGTCGGAGTCAGCATTCAGCCGATCGAGTTAGTCGGGCACTGGGATAAACCGGCGAATCTGGTAAACGGCTATGGGCATAAGGATTTGAGAAACCAGAAGGCGGAGTTTGAAGGAAAAGAAATAGAACTTACGCCGATAGACTGCTACCAGATCGATAAGCAGAGCCAGCTTGTGCTGTTTGGCAGGCAAATATTTGCAGACGATGCTTTTGTGCAGAAGGGCGATGTGGTGCCGCTTATTTTGGGAGATGGTTTTTGCGAATATTACAAGGTTGGCGATACGTTTGAATTTTTTATTTGTATCAAAAGTGGACAGGGAAAGTGACAGGCTTTTTAAATAAGGAAGCAGAATTGGCTATGGATGAATTTTCTACCTATTCGCTGGATCACGCGATGGTCATGCCGTTTTTTGACCAGCTTGATAGGAATGCTGCTATGTATGATGACAGTGAGTTTCGGCTTTTATATTTTTTGCGGAAAAATGAAGGCTATTTGAAACTGGATCAGAAAGAAGATTATAAGGAGGGCAAACGGTATATTGAAAAGCTGGCTCGGAAATTTGGGCTGGATTATACGCTGTTAAGGGGATATTGACCGCGAGATCGGTAAAATTAGAAAGGATGCAGGGTCTTTTTCACAGGAAATGGCTTTGCATCCTTGAAATTTTTCCAAAGATGTGGCATTATGACAGGAGACACGCAAAAAGCAAATACAGAAGCAGGAGGAAAAATCATGGATTACAAAAATGCTGGAGTGGATATTGAAGCTGGCTACAAGTCAGTGGAGCTGATAAAAAAACATGTGCAGAGCACAATGCGCCCGGAGGTGCTTACAAACCTGGGCGGATTTTCCGGCGCTTTTTCGATGAAAGCGTTTCAAAAGATGGAAAATCCGACGCTTGTATCGGGGACGGACGGTGTCGGAACGAAGCTGAAGCTTGCTTTTTTGATGGACAAACATGATACAGTTGGGATTGACTGTGTGGCGATGTGTGTAAACGATATTGCATGTGCAGGCGGCGAACCGCTGTTTTTTCTGGATTATATCGCATGTGGCAAAAATTATCCTGAGAAAATCGAAGCGATTGTCAGCGGTGTGGCAGAAGGATGCAGGCAGGCGGGCGCGGCGTTAATTGGCGGCGAGACTGCGGAGATGCCGGGGTTTTATCCGCAGGATGAGTATGACCTTGCAGGATTTGCGGTAGGCGTGGTAGATGAAAAGGATATTATTACCGGCAAGGATCTGAAAAAAGGCGATATGCTGATCGGGCTGGCGTCTTCCGGTGTGCATTCCAACGGATTTTCGCTTATTCGAAAGATCTTTGATGTAGATAAAAAGGTACTGGATACGTATGAGCCGCGGCTTTTAGGCACAATCGGAGAAACGCTGCTGACGCCGACGCGCATTTATGTCAGTGCGTTAAAAAAGATCCGGGAAGCGGGCGTGCGCATCAAAGCGTGCAGCCATATTACAGGGGGCGGCTTTTATGAAAATGTGCCGCGTATGCTGCCAGAGGGCATTTGCGCTGTGATAAAAAAGGACAGCTACCAGGTGCCGGAAATTTTTAAGATCCTGGCGGAAAAAGGAAATGTTGACGAGGCGATGATGTATAATACATTTAATATGGGAATCGGCATGGTGCTTGCGTTAGATCCTGCGGATGCGGACGCGGCAAAAAAAGCTGCCGAAGAAGCAGGTGTTGCGGCATTTGTGATCGGGGAAGCCACAACAGGTGAAAAAGGAGTTACATTATGCTAAGAGTTGCGGTAATGGTATCCGGCGGCGGGACAAATTTACAGGCACTGATCGACGCGGTAGAGAACGGAAAAATTACAAATGCTGAAATTGTGTCCGTCATCAGCAACAAAAAGGATGCGTATGCGCTGGAGCGGGCAAACAATCATGGATTAAAAAGCATCTGTATCTCTGCAAAAGATTATGCAGACCGGGAGGCGTTTGGCAGGGCGCTTGTGGATGTGCTGCTACAGGATCAGATTGACCTTATCGTGCTTGCGGGATATCTTGTGATCCTGCCGGAAATTTTTATCAGGACGTATGAAAACCGTATTATCAATATCCATCCGTCGCTGATTCCTTCCTTTTGCGGAGCTGGGTATTATGGGCTAAAGGTGCATGAAGGCGTTCTTGCCCGAGGCGTGCGGGTGACCGGTGCCACTGTGCATTTTGTGGACGCGGGGACGGATACAGGCCCGATTATTTTGCAAAAAGCAGTGGAAGTAAAGCCGGATGATACGCCTGCGGTGTTGCAGCGGCGAGTTATGGAGGAAGCGGAATGGAAGATTCTGCCGCAGGCGGTGGATCTGATTGCAAACGGCAAAGTGTCGGTTGCGGACGGAAAAGTGCGTATTTTGGACGAAGTGTAGGTATTTAGCAGCAGGGAAGGAGAAACTAGCATGAAAGTATTGATCGTAGGCAGCGGCGGGCGTGAACACGCGCTTGCGTTAAGCGCGGCAAAAAGCCCGAAGGTAGAAAAACTATACTGCGCGCCTGGAAATGCCGGGATCGGGCAGGTCGCGGAATGTGTTCCGATTGGCGCGATGGAGTTTGAAAAGCTTGCCGCATTTGCAAAGGAGCAGGCGGTTGATTTTACAATTATCGGCATGGACGACCCGTTAGTCGGCGGTATTGTGGATGTGTTTGAAGAAAAAGGGCTGAAGGTATTCGGGCCTAGGAAAAACGCGGCGATTTTGGAAGGCTCTAAAGCGTTTTCCAAAGACTTGATGAAAAAATACAACATTCCGACCGCGGCGTATGAGACGTTTGACGATCCAAAGGAGGCGCTTGCTTATCTGGAAACGGCGAAAATGCCGGTTGTCTTAAAAGCGGACGGGCTGGCGCTTGGCAAGGGCGTGCTGATCTGTAAGACGTTAGAGGAAGCAAAGGAAGGCGTAAAGTCCATTATGGAGGATAAAAAATTCGGTGCGGCAGGCAACCGGATGGTTGTGGAAGAGTTTATGACCGGGCGAGAGGTATCCGTTTTGTCATTTGTAGACGGCAAAACGATACGGATTTTAAGCTCCGCACAGGATCATAAGCGTGCCAAGGACGGCGACCAGGGGCTGAATACCGGGGGCATGGGTACTTTTTCGCCAAGCCCGTTTTATACAAAAGAAGTGGATGAATTTTGCCATAAATATATTTACCAGGCGACCGTCGACGCGATGGCGGCAGAAGGCAGGCCGTTTGTCGGTGTGATTTTCTTTGGGCTGATGCTGACAGAGGACGGGCCGAAGGTGTTAGAGTACAATGCGCGCTTTGGAGACCCGGAAGCGCAGGTAGTGCTGCCGCGTATGAAAAACGATATGCTTGAGGTGATGCAGGCTTGTGTGGAAGGCAGGCTGGATGAGATCCAGATTGCGTTTGAAGACAATGCGGCGGTTTGCGTCGTGCTTGCCTCTGACGGATATCCGGTTGCTTATGAAAAAGGCTGCCCGATTGAGGGGTTAGAGCGGTTTGAAAAAACGCAGGATTATTACTGCTTCCATGCAGGGACGGCGTTAAAGGACGGAAAGATCGTGACAAACGGCGGCAGGGTGCTTGGCGTTACCGCAAAAGGAGCAGATTTAAAAGAAGCGCGCCGCAAAGCGTATGAGGCGGCAGAGTGGGTGAGGTTTGCAAATAAATATATGCGCCATGATATCGGGAAAGCGATTGACGAGCTATGAACCTTATCGTTTCCGCGGATATAAACTGGGGCATAGGCAGCAATCAGCAGCTTCTGGTACGGATACCGGATGATATGCGCTTTTTTCGGGAAATGACGATAGGAAAAGTCGTCGTTATGGGAAGAAAGACAAGGGAAAGCCTGCCGAACGGCATTTTGGAAGGCAGAGAAAACATTGTGCTTACGCATGATAAAAATTATAAGGCAGGGGGTGCGGTTGTCGTGCATTCCCTGCAAGAGCTGCACCAAAGGATCATGCGGTATCCTGCCGACGAGGTATTTGTAATCGGCGGCGAAAGTATTTACAGGCAGCTTCTTTGCCTGTGCGATACGGCATATGTGACAAAAATTGATTTCGCTTACAGTGCGGATACGTATGCTCCGAACCTGGACGAGCTGCCGGAGTGGGAGCTTGTTGCTAAGAGCGAGGAGCAGACCTATTTTGACATTATTTATTTTTTCTGCAAATATAAGAAAAAGCAGGGTTATAAAGCGGACTGGGAAGCCATACTAAAATAAGCAAAAGGGAGGAAACCATGGATATAACAGGTAGAAAATTATTTGTGAAAGCGCTGCGGGAAGAGGGCGTGGATACGATATTTGGATATCCGGGCGGGATGGTTACGGATATTTTTGATGAATTATACAAACAGGAGGATATCCAGGTCGTCCTGCCAAGGCATGAACAGGGATTGATTTTTGAAGCGGAGGGCTATGCCAAGGCGAGCGGGAAGGTCGGTGTCTGCCTTGTTACGAGCGGGCCGGGCGCGACGAATATTATTACAGGGCTTGCGGATGCGCATTATGACAGTATTCCGCTCGTATGTATCACCGGACAGGTACCGCTTGGGCTGATTGGAAACGATGCGTTTCAGGAAGTGGATATTGTAGGGATGACGAGCTCCGTTACCAAATACGGCGTGACGGTGCGCGACCGTAACGACCTGGGCAGAATCTTAAAGATGGCGTTTCATATCGCCAAAACGGGAAAGCCGGGCCCGGTGCTGATTGACATTCCAAAGGATATCCAGGTACAGGCAGGAGACAGCGAGTATCCGTCCGAGGTGCACATCCGCGGGTACAAGCCAAACGAAAGCGTGCATATCGGCCAGTTGAAAAAAGCGTACCGCCTGTTAAAATCGGCAAAGCGTCCGCTGATCCTTGCCGGGGGCGGCATCCATATCGGCGGTGCACACGAACAGCTTCAAAAGTTTGCAGAACGTACGCAGATCCCGGTCGTAACGACGGTGATGGGCAAGGGGGCTCTGCCGGCAAACCATCCGCTGTATCTGGGCAATTCCGGTATGCATGGAAGATATTCCTGTAATATCGCAGTCAGCAAATGTGATGTGCTGTTTTCGATCGGGACGCGCTTTAACGACCGGATTACCGGCGATTTAAACGAATTTGCGCCAAAAGCGAAGATTATCCATATCGATGTCGACACGGCGGCGATTTCCAGAAATGTCGTTGTCGATGTGCCGATTGTGGCGGATGCAAAGCTGGCGCTTGAAAAACTGTGCGAGTGGGCGGAAAAGCAGGACACCGAAAAGTGGATCTGCCAGATCCGGGAATGGGATAAGGAAAACCCGCTGGAAATGCGGAGAGACCGGGGCATGACGCCGCAGATGATTATGGAGGCGATCAACCAAAGCTACAAAGAAGCGATTATCGTAACGGATGTAGGGCAGCACCAGATGTGGGCGACGCAGTATCTGGACATTGGCGGGCGCAAAAAGCTGATTACATCCGGCGGGCTTGGCTCAATGGGATTCGGGCTGCCTGCGGCAATCGGCGCAAAGATCGCAAAGCCGTATCAGCATGTGGTCTGCATTACCGGCGACGGCGGATTTCAGATGAATATGCAGGAGATGGCGACGGCGATTACGCAGGAAGCGCCTGTTACGATCTGCCTGTTGAACAACTATTACCTTGGCATGGTACGCCAGATGCAGCAGCTCTTTTATGGAAAGCGCTATGCGGCTACGTGCCTGCGCAGGCGCAAGGGGTGCCCTGCCACATGTAAGGGGCCAAACGATGCGTGCCCGCCGTATGAACCTGATTTTGTAAAATTTGCACAATGCTATGGCGCGCACGGCATCCGGGTAACGGAACAATCCCAGATTGCAGACGCTTTGGCACAGGCAAAGCGCAACGAGGACGCGCCGACCCTGATCGAATTTATGATCGCGACGGACGAGCTGGTGCTTCCGATGGTAAAAGGCGGGAATCCAATGAGTGAAATGATTTTAAAGTAGGCGGGAGGGAGAACAGATGAAAAACAGATGGATCGCTTTGTATGTAGAAAACCAGGTAGGCGTGCTGGCGAAGGTATCGGGGCTTTTTTCCGGTAAATCCTATAATCTGCAAAGCCTGACCGTCGGTACGACGGAGGATGCAACGGTTTCCCGTATGACGATCTGCGTTATGAGCGACGATATTACGTTTGAGCAGATCAAAAAGCAGCTAAACCGTATGGTAGAGGTAATTAAGGTCATAGACCTGACCAATGTGCCGATCCATATGAAGGAGATTTTATTTGCAAAAGTAAAAGACTTAAAATCCAGCCAGATCGATGAAGTGTTCCGCATTGCAGAAGTGTTCAGCGTGGAAGTGACGGATATCGGAAAAGACAGTGTAATGCTGGAATGCAAGCTGACCGAGCGCAGGAACAACGAGCTGATCGAGCTGCTGAAAGCAAAATTCCGCAATATCGAGATCGTGCGCGGCGGAGCGGTTGCAATAGAGGCAATCAGTACGTCGTGCAGATAGCCGACCGTTTGCCGGGCACAGCGGACAGAACCAGGAGTGGAAAAACAAGGGAGAATTTTTATGATCGATTTTTATAGCCTGTCATTGCGCGACCGTGAGTGGGTAACCCACCGGATGCTGGAGGATGACAGGCAGGCGTGTGAATATTCCTTTGCGAATAATTTTTTGTGGAGTGATATTTACGGCGTGAAGATGGCAAAAGAGCAGGGCTGCCTGATCTTTCAGTTCCAGAATCAAAAGGAATACTGTTATACGATTCCAATCGGTGCCGGAAACAGAAAGGGTGCACTGGATACGATGCTTGCCGAAGAACAGGCAAAGGGGCAGGAGCTTGTGCTCAGCACGCTGATGCAAAGCGACCTGGCGTGGCTTGAACAGAACTATCCAGGCAGGTATACCGTCGAAACGAACAGGGACGATTATGATTATGTATACAGTACCGAAAAGCTGTCCACGCTTTCCGGCAGAAAGCTGCACGGAAAGCGCAATCATATCGCACGGTTTAAAGACGACAACAACTGGATGTACCGCGATATGATGCCGGAGGACGCAGGGGAGTGTATGCGCCTGCTGGATCTGTGGAAGGAGGCAGAGGCGGAACACTGGAACGATGAGATGGAAAACGAGCTGCATATTAACCGCATTGCGCTGCGCAACCTGGCTGAGCTGGTGCTGGACGGCGGAATGCTGTACAAAGGCGGCAGGCTGGTAGCATTTTCCATCGGGGAGCCGTTAAATACGGATACGTATGTCGTGCATATTGAAAAAGCGCTTGCCAGTGTGCAGGGCGCCTATCCGATGATTAACCAGCAGTTCGTGCTGCATCACTGCCAGGATTATGCGTATGTAAACCGGGAAGAGGATACTGGCGACGAGGGGCTTCGCAAGGCAAAGCTGTCCTACCAGCCGGTACATTTAGTGGAAAAATATCAGGCGAGGTTTCATTTATGATTCGATTTGGAAAGATCACCGACCTTCCAGAGTTAAAAGCACTCTGGAAGGAATGTTTTGCGGACGAGGATGCTTATATTGACGCATTTTTTGACGCAATGTACGAGGATGCGCATGTATTGCTGGAGGAGGAAAACGGGGTGCTTGCAGGAGCATCCTTTTTTCTTCCTGGAAAAATCGCATTGGAGGATGCGGCATCCAAAGGGCTGCGCTGGCAGGAGATCCGCTATGTATACGCGCTTGCTGTCTACCCGCAGTACCGCGGCAGGGGTATCGCGGCAGCACTGCTGCACAGGGCTTATGAGGCATATGGCGCGCCGCTGATCGCGGAGCCGGCAGAAGAGGGGCTGATAGGCGGATTTTACGAGCCGCTTGGATTTTCCTGCAATTTTTACCTGGACAAAACAGAGCTTACGCTACAAACAGAAAAATATGATCTACAGGCGGCGGAGCTTTCAGAAACACACATGGATTTACTGGCAGGTTCTTTGTTTAAGCCGGTGCAGGCGGAGCGGTATTGCGCAATACGCAATGCGCGTTTTCTGAAAAAAGGCTATGTAAGCTGGCCGCTGCGCCATGTGGCGTTTGCGGTTACGCAGCATCGCGGCAGCGGCGGCGGGGCGTATGTGCTGCCTGTGGACGGCAGGGAAGAGATTTTGCTCTGCTATCGGGAAACACAGGATATCATTGTGACAGAAACGACGCTGACGGCGCAGGAGTTAGAGCAGTATTTTCTGCCTCGGATCGCGAAACAGTGCAGCAGGGTCACGGTTGTAAGGAAGACAGTAACGACAGTCCGCGAATGCCTGACAGGTATGAGCTATGGGCTTTTGGATGTGCAGGGGTATTTGAATCTGACGCTTGACTGAATGCCAACATCTATTGATACAAAACAAGAATCAATGAGGATAAAAAATGTTAAATCAGTTTGCAAGAACCGAATTATTAATAGGAACTGAAGGAACCAGGCGCCTTGCCAATGCCCGTGTAGCGATATTTGGCGTCGGCGGCGTCGGCGGGTTTGTGGCGGAGGCGCTGGCGCGCAGCGGCATTGGCACGCTGGACTTGATTGACCATGACTCGGTGAGCGTTACCAATCTGAACCGACAGATTTTTGCGCTGCACAGCACGCTTGGAAAATACAAAGTGGATGTGGCAAAGGAGCGGATTTTGGATATCAATCCAAAGGCGCAGGTGAATGCTTATAAAGTATTTTACATGCCGGATACCGCCGGACAGTTTGATTTTGCCAGGTATGATTATATTGTGGATGCGATTGATACTGTAACCGGAAAGATCGCGCTGATAGAACAGGCGCAGGCGGCGGGAACGCCTGTGATCAGCTCGATGGGGGCTGGCAATAAAATGAATCCCGCGATGTTTCAGGCGGCAGACCTGTATGAGACGTCTGTCTGCCCTCTGGCAAGGGTGATGCGCAGGGAACTGAAAAAGCGGGGAATTAAAAAATTAAAGGTCGTGTATTCCAAAGAACCTCCGTTGCAGCCGTTGGTTGCAGGATCTGTTCCGGGCAGCACTGCGTTCGTGCCCGCGGCGGCAGGGCTTGTGCTTGCGGGAGAGGTAGTGAAGGACTTGCTGGATGTTAAAAAAAATTGTGAATAGAGTATAGATTTTACAGTATATTTTACGGCTGGCTGTTTATCCTAGAAATAGCAGCATTTAAAATAAAAACAACAGGAGCTGATGGATATGAAAGAGGAAGAAAAACAGCGGCAGCAGCAGGAATACAACGAGTATGTCAAGCAGGTGACGCCGACGAGGAATCTTGCGTGGGCGATGTGCCGGGCGTTTCTTGTTGGAGGGATCATATGCATTATCGGGCAGGTGATTTTAAATATTGCCAAGAATATGGGGCTTGACAAAGATACGGCAGGAAGCTGGTGCAGCCTGACACTGATCTGCCTGAGCATTGTATTGACAGGGCTTAACATTTATCCTTCGTTTGCAAAATGGGGTGGTGCAGGCGCGCTTGTGCCGATTACCGGATTTGCAAACAGCGTGGCGGCACCAGCGATCGAATTCCAAAAAGAAGGGCAGGTATTCGGGATCGGCGCAAAGATTTTTACGATTGCAGGGCCGGTGATTCTGTTTGGGATTTTTACCAGTTGGGCGCTGGGGCTGATTTACTGGATCTTGAAACTAATGGGAATCCTTTAATGCTGCTGTTGATGCATCTGTGTTTGACCCGGGGATCGTTGCTTTGCAGGCGTCCTCGGGATTTTCAGGTGTTGGCGAATGGCGTGACAGGAAGGGGGAAAGAGAGTATATGGCAAGAACGGTTGCAGTTGGCGTGCAGGATTTTAGCAAAGTCATTGAGGAACATTGTTTTTATGTGGACAAAACCGATTTTATAAAAGAGTGGTGGGAATACAAAGATGACGTTACATTAATTACCCGTCCAAGAAGATTTGGTAAAACGCTTACCATGAGTATGCTGGAATATTTTTTTTCGGTCAGACATGCAGGGAGGAGCCGTTTATTTAAAAACCTGAATATTTGGAAAAACGAAACATATAGAGAGCTGCAAGGAGCCTATCCCACTATTTTTTTAAGCTTTGCGGGTGTAAAGGCGAGTCATTATGACGAGGCTTACTATGATATATGCAGGCTGGTTTCACGTGAGTATCGCAGGCATGTTTACTTGTTGGGAAGCAGTTCTTTTTTGCAGCCAGACAGAGAGATGTTTGAGAAGCTTTTAAATATGGATGGAACGGTTGGAGATGTCTGTGCATCTATGAATCAGCTTTCGGAATACTTATACCACTATTATGGGAAAAAAACGATTATTTTACTGGATGAGTATGATACACCCATGCAGGAAGCTTATGTTCATAAGTACTGGGAAGAGATGGCTGAGTTTATACGAAAGTTTATGAATTTTACGTTTCAAACGAATCCGTATTTAGAACGCGGAATGATGACGGGCATCACGAGAGTTGGGAAAGAGTCGATTTTTTCTGATCTGAATAATCTGGAAGTGATCACGGTGACTTCCAAAAAATATGCATCGGCATTTGGCTTTACGGAACAGGAGGTTTTTGCTGCACTGCATGAGTTTGGAATGGAAGGGCAAATGCAGGAGGTAAAACAGTGGTACGACGGATTTCGGTTTGGGGATTGCGACCATATTTATAACCCGTGGTCTGTAATAAAGTTTCTAGGTGAAAAACAATTTGCTCCATATTGGGCAAATACAAGCTCCAACCGATTGATTGCCACGCGGATGCAGCAGAGCGATGTTGATACAAAGCTGATTGTAGAAGATCTTTTGCAGGGGAAATCTTTTTTGACACAAATAGATGAGGAAATTATTTTCAGCAGCCTGGACTATAAAAAATCTGCACTATGGAGTTTGCTGCTGGCAGGCGGTTATCTTAAGATTTTACAAATAGAAAGGAACCGGAGAGGAAAAATACAATATACGCTGGCGTTGACAAACAGAGAAATCTTTTTTATATTTGACGAAATGGTTACTGGATGGTTTTCCAATAGCAGGCTGAGTTATGGTGATTTTTCAGAAGCATTGCTTGCGGGAGATAAAGAGTATATGAATGCGTATCTAAACGATATTGCAATGGAAACATTTAGTTTTTTTGACACGGGAGCAAAATCCTCGCGCTATAAGCAGCCCGAAAATTTTTATCATGGTTTTGTACTGGGCATGATTGCGGATTTGCGGGAGTTATATAGGGTAACATCAAATCGGGAGAGTGGAAATGGCAGGTATGATGTGCTTTTGGAACCATATCATCCCAAGATAGACGATGGTATCATCCTTGAATTTAAGGCATTAGATCCAGAGACGGAACAAAATCTTGAGGAAACGGTACATTCGGCGATTCGGCAGATTTTAGATAAAAAATATGCTGCTGCATTACATAAAAAGTGCAGCCAGGAGAACATCCGAATTTACGGGTTCGCTTTTCGTGGAAAAGAAGTGTTCATTGACGGGGGAGATCTGGAAATGGCGGAGAAACTAGTAAAAAGATAAAGCATTATAAAAATACAGATAAATATAGAAAGGATGAAAAAGAATGTCGTTAAAAGGTGAACTGGCAAAAACATATTTTAAGGAAGGATACAACTGCGCCCAGTCGATTGCACTGGCGTTTTGTGATGAGATCGGGATTGAACAAACAAAGCTGCTGCGGATGGTGTCTTCGTTTGGCGGTGGAATGGGCAGGCTGCGTGAAGTGTGCGGTGCCGTCAGTGGGATGTTTTTTGTGGCGGGGGCATTGTATGGCTATGACGACCCGAAGGATATGCAGGCGAAAAAGGAGCATTATGCCAGAATCCAGGAGCTTGCCGCACAGTTTCGTGCCCAGACAGGCTCTATCGTCTGCCGGGAGCTGCTTGGGCTGGAAGGAAAAGATCAAAGCCCCGTACCAAGTGCACGGACAGAGGAGTATTATAAAAAACGCCCCTGCCCGGAAATGATAGCGATAGCGGCGCAGATTATGGAAGCGTATAGGAAAGAGCATCCATAAGCGTGCAGTTTGTTTTTATTGTTCGACCAGACCGTCTTTGGTCAACAGGCATACTTTGTCACAGACTTCCCGGATAAACTTGCGGTCATGGGAAATGCTGATAATGGCGCCTGGAAAATCTTTGAGCAGTTGGCGGATGACCGGGCCGGACAGCGGTGAAAAATTGCGGGTCGGTTCATCCAGGATTAAAACGTCCGCGTCGGAAAGGCTCATTTTTAACAGAAATATTTTTGCCTTTTGTCCGCCGGAAAGCTCGCTGATCGTGTGATCCATTTCTTCTGTGGTGTATTTTAACGCACCTAGGCATGTGCGGATTTTTGTCCGTTTTTCTTTGTCGCCGGATGCGTCCAGAAAATCTACCGGGGTCATCGAAGGCTTTAGCAGTTCTTCATAGTTTTGCGGCATATACTGTACATGGAGGTCTGTCCGCGCAAGCAGGCAGTCCGCAATCTTATGAAGAAGCGTTGTTTTTCCGGCGCCGTTTGTGCCTACGATGCACAGCTTTTGCGCGCCGCGCATGTGCAGGCGGATATTTTCTGCCAGCACCCGTTCCCCGTCAGGCGTGTAGAGCTTTTCCAGGGAGTAATCAACGACCGTTTTTCCCGCCGGAAGTATCGAAGCCTCGCTTCCAAGCTTAAAAAACAGCGCGCTTTCTGCCTCGGGCATCTGTGTCATTGACTGGTTCTCACGCTCAAAACGCCGTTCCATAGATTTGACGGCGTGCATTTTTTTCTTTAGCAGGCGTGCTTTTGCCGGGCACTGCCTGGAAATGCTTGCCTGTGCATGAGCGACACTTTGGTAGATCCGTGCATATTTTTCTTCCCGCAGCTTTTTTTCCCGGCGGTCATTGGCAGCCATACGCGCCTGGTTTTGAAACTGGCTGAGCCGTTCCCTGCGGTACTGTTCATAAGGCATCCGCGCAGCCGTATAACGGCACACTGTCTTATGCCGGAGCTGTTCGAGATGGACGACGACGTTTGCCGTGTGCTCAATCAGCGTTTCATCATGCGATATAAACAAAACGATCCGATTCCATTCCAGAATAAAGCGCTCCAGCCAGACAAGCGTTTCCAGATCAATATCGTTTGACGGCTCATCCAGCAGCAGAATATCCGGCTTTGCCAGCAGTATGCGCAGCAGTTGTGCTTTTACTTTTTCACCGCCTGACAATGTTTCCATAAGCTGGTCGCTGTAAAAGAAATCCGCGGCTAGAGAGAACTTTCCGGCGAGCTGCCCAAGCTCCTTGGGCGTATGTTCCCAAAACAGAGGTTCTTCGGAAAAATATTCATACAGGCTTTTTTTGCCGTCTGAATGCGGAAGCTCCTGCGGCAGGTAACCAGGCTTTTGGTTTGCCAGTATCCGTTCCCCGGAAGCTTCGCAGTAACCAAGGATTAAGTCAGGCTCAAAGATCCATTGCAGGAGCGTAGACTTTCCGTTTCCTTCTTCACCAATGATGACAGCCTTATCGCCGTCATTCAGCACAAGGTTAAAATCTTCCAAAAGCGTCTTTAAATCTTTTTTGTGTACAATATTCAAATGCTTTACTGATAGCATAAGCGTCTCCTTTCCGCGGCTTTTTTTAAGAAATAAAAAAAGCCCGTTTCCGTATCCGAAAACAGACTCACGCAAAGAAACCCTGTATATATTCTGAAAACAGACATACAAATAGGGATAGAAAAGCGAGATAATCTAATTCGGCATACGCAGATACACCTGGAGCCCTTGTTAGACAATCATTGTCTAACAGCCTTCCAGGCAGTTTTTAAATTGCGACATCCAAACTAAATTATCGAATAATCATTTTCTCACCCTGCACATCTGTGCCCTTTCTTTTTGATCAGCATTATTATAGCATAATATTTTGGGAATGCAAGTGTTTTTTTCAGAAAAATGAAAAAGTTTTGCAAAACAGTGATAAGAAATCCGGCAATGGTATTAATCCGTGAAAAAGGTTATGTTGCCACGACGACAAAAGAAATAGCAAAAACGGCAGGCGTCAACGAGTGTACGCTTTTCCGCAAATTTCAAAGCAAAAAAGAGATCGTTTTAGAGGGAGTCAGTCAGGCGCAGTGGCGTGCCGGCATCACGCCGGACATCTTTGAAAAGGTTTCCTGGGAGCTTACTACCGATTTGGAAATGTTTATGAGGATGTATATGGACAGGATGCTTATATCAGGCATAGCGTGCAGATGCTTGTGCAGGGGCTAGAGCGTGTTTGAGTTATTTTGGTAAACTTTTACAAGAAGGGACGCCAGGAGAGAGGAGGGGTACACTCTGGCGGCGTCCGTTCCAGAATGTTAAGAATTACTAGGTATCCTGCTGCTACGCCCTGGCTGTGTCCGGTCGCGGCACCTAGTTCGCTGCCTGCTGGCAGCTAAAGGTGCCGCTTGGCTGCGCCCCTAGTTGTTTTGCAGAATACCAAGCAATTCTAAACATTCTTCCAAAGCCGCCGCCAGAGTGTACCCCTCCTCTCTCCCGGCTGTTCTTCGCAAGTGCTACCAAACGAGCCCGCTATGGTTTGTTCGCTGTACTAGAGTGAATTTTATTAGATTTGCGTTTTCCAAGGAACTATTTTGTACAGGTTCTTCATGTAAAACAACCTAGAATCTGTTCTATCATAGGGTTGATTTTGTTCATGGTAGATAAACCAAACCATATTGCGCTTGTTTCGTAGCATTTACGAAAAGCAGCCGGGAGAGAGGATGTGCCTTCCCTGGCTGCGGCTTTGGAAGAATGCTTAGAAGCCCTTAGTATTCTGCAAAACAACCAGGGGCGCAGCCAAGCGGCACCTTTAGCTGCCAGCAGGCAGCGAACTAGGTGCCGCGACCGGACACAGTCACAGCATACCAGCAGGAAGCAGGCAGTCCGGTTTATCCGCCCAAGCCGGTTTTGCAAAACAGCATTCAAACAGAAAAAACGGCAGAACAGATAGCGGCGTAGGAAAAAATATGCCAGCAGATTAAAAAAGCTTTCGAAGTTCTTGCGGGTGCGGGCAAGCCGCTGTTTCTTTTGGGAAACGGCGTACATCTGGCATTGCAGAAAAAGAGACGGCAAAGCTTGCAGAAAAAACAGGCATTCCAGTCGTTACAACGATTATGGGAAAAGGCGCATTGCCGACGAATCATCCGCTGTATGTCGGAAATATTGGAATCCACGGAAGCTATGCGGCAAATATGGCGGTCAGCCAATGTGATGCCCTATGCTTAATCGGGACGCGGCTAAACGACCGGGTAACAGGAAACGCTGCCCGGTTTGCACCAGGCGCGGCAGTCATTCAGATCGACCTTGCGCCTGCGTCGGTTTCCCGAAGGAAATCAACGCACTGTTTCCACATGCTGTGATAACAACGGACGTAGGGCAGAACCAGTTGTGGACAACACAGTTTTTGGAAATCACAGGAGAAGGGCGCCTTTTGACTTCCGGCGGAATGGGCACGATGGGATACGGGCTGCCGGCAGCGATCGGAGCAAAGCTTGCAGATCCAAAGCGTGAGGTTCTTGCTATATGCGGAGACGGCGGCATACAAATGAACATACAGGAACTGGCAACGGCTGTTATATATGAGCTTCCGATTATCATCTGTGTCATGAATAACGGTTACCTGGGAAATGTCCGCCAATGGCAGGAATTATTTTATGGCAGACGGTATGCCGGCACCTGTATGCGACAGCAAAAGAGCCGTGCGCGGACATGCGGTACGGAAACGGAATATACGCCCGATTTTGTCAGGCTGGCGGAAAGCTATGGTGCGAGAAAATATCGGGTAAAACGGCAGGAGGAGGTTCGGGAGGTGCTGCTGTCGGCAAAAGAGGAGACACGGGTGCCGACTTTGCTTGAGTTTATCATTTGGGAAGAAGAAAATGTACTGCCGATCGTACCGCCTGGAAAACCGTTGTGGGATATGATTACAGGGATGCATGAAAGAGATTGACAAAACAACAAATTTGATGTATGCTAAAAATAGAAAAATACGAGGAAGAAATATATAAGTAAATTTTTTGATGAATACGAGGAAGAAATATATGAGTAAATTTTTTGATGATACAATGCAGGGACTGCTTCAGGCTATTGAAATTGAGAATGAGAATATTCCTCTTACAGAGCGAAATGGAATGCCGGCACCGACTTTTTATGTGTCCAGTGATGATAAAGAGCTAGTTGATAGATTAATTGAAATACGCAAAAAAGAGAATATTTCGCAGTCAGAACTTGCAAAGATGACAGGAAATACACAACAAGCAATTTCGAGATTGGAAAAAAAGAATCATAGCCCATCATTACAGACATTTTGCAGTATACTGGATGCTTTGGGGTATGGGCTTGTGATTGAGAAGAAAGCTGCTATATAAGAATAAAACATGGTGCTAAACTACAGATCTAAAATATGTAGTTTAGCTTTTTTATTATAAATCTATAGAGTTACGGCAGTAATAGACAGATTTTTAGATAACTTTTTATAGAGAATTGTTATGTGTTTTTGTGCTTACAGTAGCTATGATTTCCTTAAATATAGGTTGTAAGTATTCTATCTGTTTTTGTCTGATTTTGCAACTCTAATTGTAAAAATAAGTGAAATTGCATAGTTTTTCAATATATATTTTCTAAAAATTGGTTGATTAGCACAGAAGATTTCTTGTCGTTTGCGGTTATATTTTGCTATGATAATGTGTGGCGCAGAGCCTTTTTTTATTTTATTGAAATTTTTCTTTTTTTCATGCGTTCTCACTAAAACCGTTGATTTTAGCGGCTTTGTACAGATTAACGATAGATATCATACATAACAATTCTCTATAAAAAGTTATGCATTACAAATAGAGTTGCAAAGCATCATTCGATGGTTTTTAGAAAGCCATACAGAGAAAAGGCATGGCTTTTTATGTGCGGGGCAGGAAAAGAGAGAGGGAGCAGCAAATGCAGGAAAAAGTATCGATCATTGTTCCGTGTTATAATGAACAGGAAGCGCTGCCATATTTTTATGCGGAGGTTACATCGGTGATGGCGCGGCTTGCGTATGATTATGAATTGATTTTGGTCAATGACGGTTCTAAGGATCAGACGTTGCAGGTGATCAAGGAGCTGGCAAAAAAAGATCCGCATATTGTGTATTTGTCTTTTTCGAGAAATTTTGGGAAGGAGGCGGCTATGTATGCAGGGTTTCGCTATGCAGGCGGCGATTATGTAGCGGTGATGGATGCGGATATGCAGGATCCGCCGTCGCTTTTGCCGCAGATGCTTGAGGTTTTGGAGTCGGGAGAATATGACAGTGTGGCAACCAGGCGCGTCAGCAGGGAGGGAGAGCCTGTGATCCGCTCCTTTTTTGCGAGGAAATTTTACTGGATGATTAACCGGATTTCTGATTCTGATATTGTGGACGGTGCACGTGATTTCCGGTTAATGAAAAAGGATATGGCGGATGCGGTTGTTCAGATCGGGGAATATAACCGTTTTTCAAAAGGGATTTTCGGATGGGTAGGGTTTCGGACGTATTGGATGCCGTTTGAAAACGTCGGGCGTGTTGCGGGAGAGACAAAATGGAATTTTTGGAACCTGTGCAAATATGCGCTGGACGGAATTATTAATTTTTCCCAGACGCCGCTGTACTTGTCCTCGCTGTTTGGCATTATTATGACCGTGGTTTCACTGCTTTTTCTGGCGGTAATTGTCGTGCGCAGGGTATGCTTTGGAGATCCGGTTGCCGGCTGGGCGTCGCTGATTTGCGTAATTGTGTTTATGGCGGGAATCCAGTTGTTTTGTATCGGAATCAGCGGGCAGTACATAGCGAAAATTTATATGGAGACAAAACACAGGCCGCATTATATTATTTCGGAGTCCAATCAAACAAATACGAACAAGCGCTGCTGCGAAAGCTGCTGTGCGAAAGAAAGAGGTTGTAAAGATGCTTGGTAAAAAGCGCTGTGTGTGGAAAAAAATAGGGGAATGTGACGCTGCGATGTACGGCATCATTGCGCTGCTGTCGGCAGGGGTGTTTTGCATGATTTACGGCGTGCGTGTGCTGCATCCGGCGTATACGGACTGGCTGCTGAGCGGCGGGGATTTGTCGCAGCACTATATTGGATGGAAAGCGTATCGCAGCGCAAAGTGGATGTTTCCGATTGGGATGACAGACCGTCTGGTGTATCCCGACTGTGTTTCGGTAATTTTTACAGATTCGATTCCCATTTTCGCGGTATTTTTTAAACTTTTATCGCCGGTTCTGCCGGCAGAGTTTCAATATTTTGGCGTTTGGGGGATCTTGTGCTTTGTGTTGCAGGGGTGCCTTTCTGCCAGAATTGTCAGGCATTTTACAAAAGACAGGCTGTTTATTGTAGCAGCAGGTGTTTTATTTACCCTTGCCCCGGTTATGATCTGGCGCATGTATGCGCATACGGCGCTTGCCGGACAGTGGATTTTGCTGTTTGTAATGGAGCCTTTGTTTGACTACAGAAAATATGAAGACAATAAAAAGATCTTTGGCACAGCGTGCGCAGCGGGCATACTGGCGCCTGCGGTGCATATTTATTTTGTGCTGATGTGCGGCATGGTACTGGCTGCGTTTTGTCTCAGAGATCTTTTGGCGCAAAAGCGTGTGAAAAAAAGTGTGGAGGTGCTTTTTCTATATGTGCTGTCAGGCTGTGTGACCGTATGGATGCTTGGAGGATTTTCCTCTTCTGTGCAGGCAGCAAGCGGCGGGCTTGGCGCCTATGGCTTTAATATGAATGCGCTGTTTAATCCGCAGGGATGGTCTTGTATTTTGCAGGATCTGCCGCTGTATGGGGGCGGGCAGTATGAAGGCTTTGCCTATCTGGGCGCCGGATGTATCGGGCTGCTTGTGCTCGCCGCAGCATTTTTCCTGAACGCAAAGCAGCCAAGGGCGGTGCTGCAAAGAGAATGGAAGGCGCTGGTTTCGATTGTATTTTTACTGGCTGTGGCTGCATGGACGGCATTTTCTCCGGTTGTAACTTTGGGAGACCATGTCATACATGAATTTGCGTTACCAGAGCTTTATATTAAAATCATGTCTATTTTTCGGGCGTCTGGGCGTATTTCCTGGATCATTGTCTATGTACTGATGCTTTGCAGTGTGATCGTATTGGCAAAATGCGTGGAAAAACGAATGCTTGCCGCTGTGCTCGCTGCGGGAATCGTGTTGCAGGCTTATGACATGCACCTGATTTTGGAAGCAAAAAAGCAGCAGTTTCAGACAGAAACAGTATATGATTCGCCGCTGAAAACGGATGCGTTCTGGGAGGAAGCTGCAAAAGAAACCGGGCATATTGTATTTGCAGGCGAGGTATCGAATGAGGAGATGTATGCGTTTGGCGACTGGGCGTTTCGAAATCAAAAAACGCTAAATACGTTTTATCTGGCAAGAGGGGCGCAGGAGCAGGTGCAAAAGCGCCTGGAAGAAGCACTGGAAAAGCTGCCGGAGGATCATTTATTTATCTTTCATGACAAAGACCTGTTAAGATGCCTGGATTATGATCTGCATTATTATCAAATCGACGGGTTTATTATCGGAAGCCGCAGGCATTTTGACGGTTTTTCGCCAATGGAAAAGGAAGCGTTTGAGAATGTATGGACGTTTGGCGGGAACCAGTATCTGGAAAACGGGCAAGACACAGATGACGGCAGAATCATAAATGCAGGCGGGCTTTCTTACGGGCCTTATTGGAGCGTGCCTGCCGGGAATTACCGCATTGAGATTGCGGGAGAGCAGATTTTAAACAATGTGCAGGTGATTGTCTATTCTCAGCGAGGCGGATGCGGCCATGAGGTGCAGTGGATGGAAGGGACGGAGGATGTTTTGAATTTGTCCTTGCAACTGAATGAGGATGTGCAGGATTTGGAAATCTGCTTGCGTAATGATATGCAGGATGCGGTGAAGGTGAAAGGTATACGGCTGATACGGGAGTAGTGGATTGGAGGGGATGTGAGGCTTTTTTTACAGGAAGGGACGCTGGGAGAGAGGATGCTCTTTGTAAGTGTTACCAGAGTAGGATCGAATTCAAATTTTGTTCCTGGCGTATTAAAAAAGTAAGCCCACAAAACGGACGCATGCCACAATCTATATTTTCTGTTATAGTAAATCCATACACGAACATTGATAACTGTATATAGGCAGTTGCGCCGAGAAATGATAATGCGAAAACAAAGCTTTCCTTCGGCGCGTAAAATATACAAGGTCGAATGTATGATATAAACCGTTATAGGGCAGGGACTGCCCGAATTTACGCTTGTGGAGCTAGTAGGTTACGAGGGCGTTGAAGCAAGAAGCCCATTGGCTTTAGACAATGGGTAGTTCACGAAGCAGATAAAGCTTGCAGCATATCCAAAGTGCCGTCCAGATTTTGTCTGTGCCAGTTTAATGCCTTAAAACCAGAGGTAGCCGCACCCATAATGCCGGCATCTAAAAAGCTCATGCCCGTAGCTAGAGTTCCAGAGGAACGAAATTCGCTCCATTCCTTTTTCTGTGCCAATAAACAGATCGTGTCGGTGCTGGTTACAAGCGAAACCTGGTAATCCATTTTATCTTCTGTAATGTTTACGGATTGGATCGCAGAGTAAGGTAACTGCAATGCAATATGATCTTTTACCCCGCCGGTATTTAGCGGTCTGATTGGTATCATAACGATTTCCTCTTTGCATAACTGCAAAACATAATATTCCAAAGTGAAAAAGCTGGCGAATTTACTGCCGAAAGAATGGTCAGGAGCATACTTTACGATGATTCCTTTATGCTCGATAGGGTCATAACCGTTTTTTTGCATAATCTTATAAATGCTGTTTTCTGTTGACATAAATATCCAATTCCTTTCATTTTGTAAAATAGAAGTACAGGAAAAGACCTAAAAGCAAGAAGCCAAATCCTGTCGCCTTTTGCATTTCTTTACAGTCTCATTATAATAGATTTTGAATTTTTGTAAATATATTTCTTCATGTTTTTATGAGCGATAAACAGTGTTTTTAAGCAGAGGGCGCTATAGCCTGTCTTAAAAAGCATTCCCGCATCTGTATTCCCCGTTTTGCGTGATATTTGCGCCAAATTCAGGTTACATGGCACGTTACGCGCCTTTCATTTAGCACAAATCTCCCACAAATTGTAAAATACATCTGTCAGAAAGCATTTTTATGACAGGCTATAGAAAAAAGTAGACGAGATGATTTTTGGACAAACTTTTCAGAGACAGCTTATTATTTAACAGCTAATTCATAAAGTTCATCGACTGTTTTGCCAGGATTTGCAAATACAATGTTGTAAACAGAAAGAAGTTCGTTTGGTTCTGCTTCCAGTTCGTCAGCAATTACAGAAAGCGGTTTGTCCTTTTTACATTTTTTCTGAATGAGAGAAATAATGTCCATAAGCTTTGTTTTTTGTGTAACCTGTTGTGTAACCTGTTGCGTAACTTGCCGGGTAATCTGCTGTGCAACTTCTTTCGTTGCTGCCTCTACTTTCTGGTTTAATTCCTTTTGGACTTCCCGTTCTACAGCTTCTTTCAGCCGCCGGTCAAATTTTTCTTGTACAATTTCCATAACAATATCGTCCATACTGTTTACCTCCTTTCTTTTAATAGGCAGGAGATTTTCTTGCTGTTTATCAGAAAATTTCCTGTTAAGGTTTGGATAAAAGCAAACACAGATCGATTGAAAAAGACAATGCATTTTTTGCAATTTATAATTGGAGTTGTAAATGGCGGCAAAAGTATGTAAAATACCTATAGTATGTATTTTTTTGAAAAATACATATTGGCAGAACGGATTCAAGTTTTATTTTCAGAAGGGAGCATAAGAAAGATGCATACAGAGGACAGATTTACGGGAACCGTCTGGGGCGGTTTTTGGTGGGAGCGGTTAACGGGGCAGAGGCTGCAAAATGCGCTTTGCCTGGAGCAGTATGGTTATAAGGTGTTTTCGCAGAATGATGAGGATGGAATCATTGCGGAGATTTTTCGGCGGATCGAATGTGAGCATAAGGTTTTTGTGGAGTTTGGCGTGGAGAACGGGTTGGAAAGCAACTGCCATTTGCTGCTGCACAAAGGATGGTCGGGATTGTGGATCGAAGGAAACAAGGAAAGCTATGCGCAGATGCAGGAGAAGTTTCGCCCGCTGATCCGGCAGGGGAAGTTAAAGGCGGTCAATGCGTTTATTACAAAGGAAAATATCAATGACTTGATTGGCTCGGCTGGTATTGCGGGAAAAATCGGGCTTTTGAGCATCGATGTGGACGGGAATGACTATGATATTTGGGAAGCGGTCGACGTAGTCGATCCTGCGGTCGTGGTGATAGAATATAATGGCAAGTTTCCGCCGGATGTGGAATGGAAAATGGCGTATGACCGCAATCATATGTGGAACGGGACGGACTGGCATGGAGCCAGCCTGAAAGCGTTGCAGCTTTTGGGAGAGAAAAAGGGGTATCAGTTGGTCGGGACAGGCTTAAACGGTGCAAATGCGTTTTTTGTCAAAAGGACGCTGGCGGACGGCAGGTTTTATGAGCCTGCGACAGCCGAGGCGCTCTATAATCCGCTGCGGCTCGAGCTTGTTCATAAAAACGGGCATCCGGCAGATGTCTGCTTGTGCGGGCAGAGCAGCAACCGTGGAATCTTTGACTATAAGGAAGCGGAGACTGCGGCGGTATGCTACGGTTTCCATTCGCAGGAGTGCAATTCTGCGGGAGACAGGTATGCCTGGTCTTCACAGAGAGAATGCGCGCTGCTTTTCAACGGAGAAAAATTTAGGGGGGGGGGGGATACGATCGTAGTCCCGTATTTTTCGGGTATCAGACAAGGAGAAATGCAGGTGCTTTTTGACGGCGTGCAAAAAGCGGAGGCATGTCCGGTGAAGCAGGAAGGCATGATTGAAATTTCGCTGACGCAGCAGGAACGGGAACAGTTGGATGCGGGCGGGCATCTGCTGGTGATACGGACGTCGAAGATGTTTGTGCCGTATGAGGAAGGGATAAATGAGGACAGGCGAAGCCTTGGAATCGCGGTACGGCTTGACCGGATTGCAATAAAGGATGCGAAGAAAAATACAGTGCAAAAAGGATAGGAGAAAAGATATATGAAAAAGTGGATGACGAAAAGAATGCAGGGATTTTTGGCTCAAAATAAAGATCAGGTTGTTTTAGAGCCGGCACAAGACCTGGAAGAGCTGTTTTTACAAATGGAAGACAGTGTAAAAAAGACAGAGCGCATTTTAATCAAAAATCCGGCTGATAAGGAAATCAATGTAGCGGCAACAAATTATCCTTACATCTTGAAATTGCGTATCTACTGTGGCATAATAACTGATATGTAAAAAAAACAGGAAGGTGATTGCATGTCAGTAAAAGACACCAGAATAAAACCATATACAGCAGAAAAGATCAAAGTACGCCCATATGAGCATATGGCGCAGTATTATGAGACAGATCAGATGGGGATTATTCACCATTCCAACTATATTAAATGGATGGAAGAGGCGCGAATGAACCTGATGGACCAGATGGGATTTAGCTACAAGGCGATGGAGGAAATGGAGATCATAAGCCCGGTGCTTTCGGTGAAGTGTGAATATAAGAGTATGGTGCATTTTCGCGATACCGTTGTGATCGAGGCAAGGATCGTAGATTATAACAGCGTGAAGATGAAGGTCGTCTACCGCATGACGGACAAGGAGACAGGCGAGCTGCGGGCGGTTGCGGAGAGCGAGCACTGCTTCTTAAGCCACAGCGGAAAGCCGATTTCTCTAAAACGTTCGTATCCAGAGATTGACACAAAGTTCTTTACCCTTTATGATGAGGACGGGGAAGAGATTATAGAATAATGATAAAGGAGTCATCCATGAGCAAAAAGCTGGTTTTGATCGATGGGCATAGTATATTAAACAGGGCATATTTCGGCATTCCAAATCTGTCAAATTCGAAAGGGCTGCATACAAATGCGGTGTATGGCTTTTTAAATATTTTATTTCGGATTTTGGATGAGGAACAGCCGGATTACCTGACCGTAGCCTTTGATGTAAGCGCGCCTACGTTTCGGCACAAGATGTATGCGGATTACAAAGGGACGAGGAAGCCGATGGACGAAGAGCTGCGGGAGCAGGTGCCGGTGATGAAGGAAATGCTCACGGCAATGGGCGTAAAGATTGTGGAAAAGGCAGGATACGAAGCGGATGACCTGCTAGGTACGATTGCAAAGCGCTGTGAAGCGCAGGGAATGCTCGTTTCCATCGTATCCGGCGACCGGGATTTACTGCAGCTTGCGTCTGAGAAGATCAAGATAAGGATTCCAAAGACGAAAAAGACAGGAACACAAGTAGAAGATTACTATGCGAAGCAGGTGATGGAAAAGTACAGTGTCACGCCAGAGGAGTTTATAGATGTAAAAGCGCTGATGGGTGATTCCTCGGATAATGTGCCGGGTGTGCCTGGCATCGGAGAAAAGACGGCGGTTAAGATCATCAGTCAGTACGGCAGCATTGAAAATGCGTATGCGCATATCGACGATATGCCAAAGTCCAAGGTACGGGAGTCTTTTCGGGAAAACTATGAAAAGGCGCAGTTTTCCAAAAAGTTAGTGACGATTGAGATCCATGCGGACTTGGATTACGATCCGGCGCAGGCAAAGCTGGGCAGCCTGTATACGCAGCAGGCATATGAGATGTGCCAGCGGCTGGAGTTTAAACACTTGCTGTCGAAGTTTCAGGGGCAAAATGAGGTGAAAAAGCAAAACGCGGCAGAAAAAGCTTTTCAGGTGGTGGATCAGGCGGAACCTGCCAGGCGGATTTTAGAGCAGGTGAGGCAGGCGGACAAGTCCGCGGTTTTTCTTGTGGAGGAAAAGGGTGTTGTATACGGCATGGCTGTGGCAGTCTCGGAATCGGACATTTATTTTATCAAATGCAGCCCGTTTGAGCAGCAAGAGCAAAACGCCCCAGAGATGGTGCAGGACGAAGCGGGACAATACAGCATGTTTCCAAGTGTTGCCCCGCAGGATGCCTTATCCGGCAAAGAGCTGCTAGAATGGCTTGCGCGGATTTTAACATCGGGCAACCGTGTGGCGGCGTTTGATGTAAAGCAGCTTTTGAAATATATTACGATACCGGCGCAGAAGCAGTTGTTTGACCTTTCGATTGCCGCTTATTTGCTGAATCCTTTGAAAAATGAATATCCGTATGAGGATTTAGCGAAGGACTATCTGGACCAGATGCTGCCTTCCAAGGCAGATCTGCTTGCCAAGCTTTCTTATCAGGCGGCGATGAAGGAAAAGCCGCAGGAGTTTCTGGCTGCGGCATGCTATCCGGTGTATACGGCTTATCAGGCTTTGGATGTGCTTTTAAAGCGCCTGGAAGAGACTGGGATGAAGGAGCTGTTTGACACGATCGAGATGCCGCTTGTCTATACGCTTTCAGATATGGAAAAAGAGGGCATCCGCATTGAGGCGGACGCGCTTAAGGAGTACGGCAGAAAGCTCCAGGAGCGGATCGAAGAGCTGGAGCAGCTTATTTATAAGGGTGCCGGAGAAACGTTCAATATCAATTCGCCAAAGCAGTTAGGCGTGATTTTATTTGAGAAGCTGAAAATGCCATATGGCAAAAAGACGAAAACAGGGTATTCTACGGCTGCGGATGTGCTGGACAAGCTGGCGCCGGAATATCCGTTTGTCGCACAGATCCTGGAATACCGCCAGCTTGCCAAGCTAAAGTCGACGTATGCAGACGGGCTGGCGGCGGTGATTGCGCCAGACGGCAGGATTCATACGACGTTTCACCAGACGATTACGGCGACCGGGCGCTTAAGCTCTGCCGACCCGAATTTACAAAATATCCCGATTCGGATGGAGCTTGGCAGGCTGATTCGTAAGGTGTTTCTGCCAAGGGAGGGCTGTGTATTTTTGGATGCGGATTATTCGCAGATCGAGCTGCGTGTACTGGCGCATATGTCCGCGGATGAAAATCTGATCAAGGCATATAAGGAAGCGCAGGATATTCACCGGATGACCGCGTCGCAGGTGTTCCATATTCCGTTTGACGAGGTAACGGATTTGCAGCGCAGGAATGCAAAGGCTGTAAATTTTGGGATCGTGTATGGAATCAGTTCGTTTGGACTGAGCCAGGATCTGAGTATCAGCAGGAAGGAAGCACAGGACTATATCGAGCAGTATTTTCAGACGTATCCGGGTGTTAAGGCATTTTTAGACCGGAAGGTAAAAGAAGCAAAGGACACGGGCAGGGTAGTCTCGATGTTCGGTCGGATTCGCCCGGTACCGGAATTAAAGTCGAGTAATTTTATGCAGCGTTCGTTTGGGGAACGTGTGGCGATGAATTCGCCGATCCAGGGGACGGCTGCGGATATTATCAAGATTGCGATGAACCGTGTGCATGACAGGCTCCTAGAGGAAGGGCTGCGCTCCAGGCTGATTTTGCAGGTGCATGATGAGCTGCTTGTGGAGACTTATCAGGAAGAAGTCACACAAGTGTCGGATATTTTAAAACAGGAGATGTATCATGCGGCGGATCTTGCGGTTGCATTGGAGATTGATATGCATTCTGGTACAAACTGGTATGAAGCAAAATAGGAATGGTCGGTGAACGGAATGAAATTTATTGGCATTACAGGCGGTGTCGGTGCAGGAAAGTCCACGATACTTGCCTATCTGAGAAAAAACTACAGAGTCAGGACGTTAGTTGCGGATGAGGTAGCTCATGAGATTATGGAGCCGGGATATGATTGTTATGTAAGGCTGCAAAAGGAGTTTTCCCAGGAAAAAATATGGCTGCATAACGGCAGGTTCAACAGGCAGCGGCTGGCTGACATTATTTTTGCGGATGAGGAAAAGCGGGAGAGGCTGAACAGCATCGTGCATCCCGCGGTCAAGGAATATATTTTAAAAGAGGTGGAAAAGGAGCGCCGGAGCGGTTCGACGGATTATGTCGTGCTTGAGGCGGCGCTTTTGATTGAGGATGGCTACGGGCAGATTTGCGATGAATTGTGGTATGTCTATGTAACGCAGGAAAACCGCAGAAACCGCCTGATCGAAACCCGCGGCTATTCCGATGAAAAGATCGAGCAGATCTTTGAAGCGCAGCTTTCCGAAAGGGAGTACCGCAGACATTGCCAGGTGGTCATTGACAATAACGGCCCGATTGCGCAGGTTTATTTGCAGTTGGCGCAACTGCTGAATGATAAAGGAGAAAGAAGCATGGATAGAGCACTCGAACGGGACGATTCACAAAAAGAGGAGCTGCAATACGTATTCGGACTGGATATCGGTACGCGCAATGTGGTAGGTACGGTTGGATATAAAAAGGACAAGGAATTTGTCGTTGTCGCGCAGTATGCGATGGAGCATGAGACAAGGGCGATGCTGGACGGGCAGATCCATGATATCGGCAGGGTCGGGCGTACGATCTCGATTATCAAAGAAAAGCTGGAAGACCAGATCGGGGAAGAGCTGACAGAAGTCTGCATCGCGGCTGCCGGGCGCGTGCTTAAGACCGTGACGACGTTTGTGGAATATGAGTTTCCAGAGGAGACCGTTGTAACCGGAGAGCATATCCATACGCTTGACCTGCTTGGCGTAGACAAGGCGGCACAGGAGCTTAAGGACGCCAATGATACGAAGTACAAGTTTTACTGCGTCGGCTATTCGGTTATGAGATACTATATTAACGACGAGGTGTTTTCGAACCTGGAGAGCCACAAGGCAGACAAGATTTCGGAAAAAATTATCGTAACGTTCCTGCCGGAAGACGTTGTGGACGGCCTGTATATGGCGGTTGGCTTCGCGGGGCTTACGGTAGCGAATATGACGCTGGAGCCGATTGCGGCAATCGATGTCGCGATCCCGGAAAACTTTCGTATGTTAAATATTGCCCTCGTCGATGTGGGTGCCGGGACGTCGGATATTTCACTGACAAGGGACGGCAGCATTATTGCCTACGGCATGATCCCGTTTGCCGGAGACGAGCTGACGGAAATGCTGGTACAGCATTACCTCGTTGATTTTAGGATGGCGGAGCATATCAAGCTGTCGGCTGCGGTAGATGATGAGATCGAGTTTGAAGACATTATGAGTTTGAAGCATACGATTAAGGCAGAAGAGGTGTGGGAGCTTACCGAGCCGCTGGTAGATAAGATGACGACTGACGTAGCGGAAAAGATTAAGGAGCTCAACGGCGACCAGAGTGTGAGCGCGACATTTATCGTCGGCGGAGGCGGAAAGATCCACGGCTTTGACGAGATGCTTGCCAAAAAGCTGGAGCTGCCGCAGGAGCGTGTGGCGCTGCGCGGCGAGGAAGTGTTAAAAGAAGTCAAATTTTTGCAGGAAGATATCGTAAAAGACCCGCTGCTTGTCACGCCGATTGGTATCTGCCTGAATTATTATGAGCAGAAAAATAACTTTATTATGGTACGGTTTAACGGCGAGCGGTTAAAGCTGTATGACAACAACAAGCTGACGATTGTAGACGCTGCGATCCAGGCTGGCTTCCCGAACGACCAGTTGTTCCCGAAACGCGGGCGGGAAATTAACTTTACGGTAAACGGCAGGCCGCGCATTGTACGCGGGGACGCCGGAGAAGCGGCGATTATCCGCATGAATGACCGCCCGGCTTCGATCAATACGCCGATTGAGCCAAACTGTGAAATTACAATCGAGCCTTCTACCGCAGGCAGGGAAGCGCATTACGTCGTCGGGCAGTTGGAGGAATACCGCAGCTCTACGATTACGTTTGAGGTAAACGGGAAGCTGATTACCTGCCCAAGATATGTGGAGGTAAACGGGATTTTGGAGCCGCCGACTTATGAGATCAAAGAAAACGATGCGATTGTAACGAGAAGCTTTTATACAGTCGGGCAGTTGGCGGAGTTTATGGATGTGGAGCTGGATATGGACGCGGATATTTTAGTCAATAACCGTGTGGAGGATTTGCAGGCGCTCGTATATGAGAACTTCAGCGTAGACTGGAAAGTTATTTCCTATCGTTCCACCCCACAGGACGTTTACCCGGACGCGCCGCCGAAAAAACTGCCGCAGAGAGTAGATGCGCAGCCGCAGAACCTGCCGCAGAAAGTAGATGTGCAGTCACAGAATCTGCCACAGAAAGTGGACGTGCAGGTACAGGGGTTGCCACAGAAAGTGGACGTGCAGTCACAGAATCTGCCGCAGAAAGTAGACGTGCAGGCACAGGGGTTGCCACAGAAAATGGACGTGCAGGCACAGGGATTGCCGCAGAAAGTAGATGTGCAGACGCAGAATCTGCCACAGAAGAGTGATATGCAGATGCAAAGTTTGTCACAGAATCTGCCGCAGCCAGAAGATATACAGATGCAAAACCTATCGCAAAACGGTGATATGCAGGTACAAAGTATGCCGCAGCCGTTTGGGCAGATCCCGGAAAGCCAGCCGGAGCAGGCGGCAGAGACAGCAGACGCTGCAAAGCTTCGGGAGGCGACGGAAAACGCGGAAGTTTTGCTGGATGTGGTAAAAGAAACACTGGCTAATGCGTCGGGTGCCGCGGCAAAGCCGACGGACGGTGTGGTGTATACCGGGCCGGCGTCCGCGGCGAGCACGATGCAGACAGCGCCGGTACAGGCAGAGGAAGAGGAGACGAAGCAGATGGAACAGGCGGTGGCAGACACATATGCCAAAGAAGCAGATCATCCGCAGGAGCCGTCTTGCAGGATTATCGTTAACGGTGAAGAAATTACGATGAAAAATAAAAAGGAATTTATTTTTGTAGATATTTTTGACTACATTTTATTTGATTTGTCGCAGTCACGCGGGCGTATGCTGATTACGCAGGTGAACGGCGAAGCTGCGCAGTATACGCAGAAGCTGTATCCTGGAGATAAAATCGATATTTACTGGAAGGAAAACTAAGATGGAATTATGTAGTATCGCAAGCGGCAGCAGCGGGAATTGTATCTGCGTCGGTACGGAAGACGCGCATTTGCTGATAGATGCCGGGATCAGCGGGAAACGGATTGAGACGGGGTTAAATTCGATCGGGCTGAAAACGAGTGAAATGGAAGCCATTTTGATTACGCATGAGCATATCGACCACATTGCGGGGCTTGGCGTGCTGGCAAGACGCTACGGGCTGCCGATCTACGGCACGCAGGGGACGCTGGATGCCATACGCGGTGTCAAGTCGGTAGGAAAGATCGAGGAATCTTTGCTGCATCCGATCCTGCCGGGAGAGGCGTTTCAGGTCAGAGATATGACCGTACATCCGATTTCGATTTCTCATGACGCCGCAGATCCGGTCGCATATTTGGTGCAGACGGACAGCCATAAGATCGGAGTGATTACAGATCTTGGCACGTATAATGACGACCTGGTAGAGCAGCTACAGCACTTAGATGTCCTGCTGCTGGAAGCCAACCACGATGTGCGTATGCTGCAAACCGGAAGCTATCCGTACCAGTTAAAACAGCGCATCCTAAGCGACCGCGGGCATTTGTCCAATGTGTTGTCCGGCCAGCTTCTTGGGCGGCTTTTGCATGACCGGTTCGGGTCGGTGGTACTTGGGCATTTGAGCCAGGAAAACAATTTTGCAGAGCTTGCTTATGAAACGGTGCGGCTGGAAGTGTCTATGGGGGAAAATCCATACAAAGGGGACGATTTTCCGATTTACGTGGCAAAACGCAGCGAGGCGTCACAGATGGTCTGTGCATAGCCGCAGCCGTGATTACCTGAGAAAGAAGAAAGAGAGAGTAAAATGGAACAGATATCAGCAAAGCAGTCAGATAAGACAATTATTACTGTGCTTGGCAAGGATACCGTCGGGATTATCGCCAAAGTATGTACGTACTTATCACAAAATAATATTAATGTGCTGGACATTTCCCAGACGATTGTACAAGGTTATTTTCATATGATGATGATTGTGGAAATGAAGGAATCCGAAGTGTCGTTTTCCAGATGTTCACAAGAGCTTGACAAGATCGGCGAAGAGATCGGCGTCAAGATCAAGTGCCAGAAGGAAGAGATTTTTGAGAAAATGCACCGGATTTAAGGAAACAAATAAGCAGAAAGGAAAAATCAGGATGTGGCAGAGGAACACGCACAGCAGCACTTGACAGTAGATTTCCCATGATAAATATAAGAGAAGTAGAAGAAACAAACAAGATGATCGAGCAGGAAAACCTGGATGTGCGTACGATTACGCTTGGCATCAGCCTGCTGGACTGCATCGATGCGGATCTGGAAGTATTAAATGAAAAAATATACAGCAAAATTACAACGACGGCAAGAGACCTGGCAGCAGTCGGGAACAAAATCGAGAACGATTACCGCATTCCGATTGTCAATAAGCGGATCTCTGTAACGCCGATTGCCCTGGTGGGCGGTGCGGCGTGTAAGACGCCGGAGGATTTTGCGGCGATTGCCCGGACGTTGGATCAGGCGGCAAAAAAGACAGGTGTAAATTTTATCGGCGGATATTCAGCGCTTGTGTCCAAAGGGATGACACCAGCGGATGAAAACCTGATCCGCTCCATTCCGCAGGCATTGGCTGAGACAGACTTTGTATGCAGCTCGGTCAATGTCGGTTCCACAAAGACCGGCATCAATATGGATGCGGTGCGCCTGATGGGAGAGATCGTACGGGAGACGGCGCAGCGGACGAAAGAAAAGGATTCCCTGGGCTGCGCAAAGCTCGTGATCTTTTGTAATGCGCCGGATGATAACCCGTTTATGGCAGGGGCGTTTCATGGCGTGACGGAAGCGGATGCGGTGATCCATGTCGGCGTCAGCGGCCCTGGCGTTGTAAAAACGGCACTGGAGCAGGTGCGGGGCGAAAGCTTTGAGGTACTTTGCGAGACGATTAAAAAGACCGCCTTTAAGATTACGCGCGTGGGGCAGCTTGTTGCGCAGGAAGCGTCCAGGCGGCTTGGCATTCCATTCGGCATTATTGACCTGTCGCTGGCGCCGACGCCTGCGGTGGGCGACAGCGTGGCGGATATTCTGCATGAAATCGGCGTGGAATATGCGGGAGCGCCAGGCACGACGGCAGCGCTTGCGCTGTTGAACGACCAGGTAAAAAAAGGCGGCATTATGGCGTCTTCTTATGTCGGCGGTTTAAGCGGGGCGTTTATTCCGGTCAGTGAAGACCAGGGGATGATCGACGCGGCGGAGGCACATGCTCTGACGCTGGAAAAGCTGGAAGCCATGACCTGCGTCTGCTCCGTCGGGCTTGATATGATTGCGGTTCCGGGAGACACAAAGGCTTCTACGATTGCCGGGATCATAGCGGATGAAATGGCAATCGGGATGATTAATCAAAAAACGACGGCTGTCCGCCTGATTCCGGTGATCGGAAAAGGGGTGGGCGAGCGGGCAGAATTTGGCGGGCTGCTCGGATATGCACCGATTATGCCGGTCAATCCGTACGATTGCAGCGCCTTTGTCAACCGTGTGGGCAGAATTCCGGCGCCTGTGCACAGCTTTAAAAATTAAAATCTTATGGAAAAATTGATTATTTTTTGTAAAAACGCCGTCGAAACGCTGACGTATTTTTCCATGCAGCTTGCGGAAGCGTTTGAAGCGTGGGGATATGAGACTTTCTGGTTCGATATGCAGATGGCGGGCTTGAGCGCGTGGAAGCTGCGCCAGGCAATGGAACAGAAAAAAGAAGCGGTTTTGCTTACGTTTAATTTTATTGGCTTAAGCGGGGAAGAGGAGCTGTGGGAGCTGGATGATTTTTCTGTGCCGCGGATAAGCCTTTGGGAAAAGCTGGATATTTTTTGTTTGAATATTATGGTAGACCACCCGGTGTATTATGACAAGGCGCTGGCCTACCGCCTGCCCAGGATACAGACGTTTTGCGTGGACAGAGACCACGTCGCTTATATGAAACGGTTTTATCCGAAAACGCCGTGTGAATTTCTGCCGCTTGCAGGAAACGATCTGCTGCCGGCACAAGCTGTCTTGCCAGATACGTTTGAGCAGTGGCAAAGGCGTCCGTACCCGCTTGTATTTACGGCGAATTATGTGCCGGTTGCCAATATTGACCGCCAGCTTATGGAGATGGAGACAGAGTACCGGGAGTTTTATTATGAGATTATCGAGTCGTTTATCAAAGAGCCAGGGCAAGACCTGCTCTCTTGTATCGAGTCTTATTTAAGGCGCGAAATCCCGGATTTAACCGATGCACAGGTGTGCGAGGGGATGCATACGATGCCTGTCGTTGACTTGTGGATACGTACTTATTTTCGGGAAAAAACGGTGCGGATTTTGGCGGAAGGCGGGATTAAGGTGCACCTGTTCGGCAAGGACTGGGATCTGGTCGCGTGCGCGCATCCTGAAAATCTGGTTTCTGCCGGGCGCATGGTCAGCTCCGGTGACTGTGTACAGGCGATTGCGCAGGCAAATATTGCGCTGAATACAATGCCGTGGTTTAAAGACGGGGCGCATGACCGGATTTTTACAGCTATGCTGCATGGCGCGGCAGCGCTGACAGACGGCAGCACTTATCTGCGGGAACAGTTTGCGCATATGGATACGGCTGCCTTTTATGACCTGCAAAGCCTGGAATGCCTGCCGCAGCAGGTAGAGGAGCTTTTGGGCGAACCGCAGCGCCTGTATGAGATGGCGTGCCGTGGAAAAGCTGT